>TARA_R110002020_G_scaffold154714_2_pt1 | contig 209352 bp, 180 predicted proteins | sample TARA_R110002020 | Tara Oceans TARA_R110002020 (sample SAMEA4396489) | marine metagenome | biome: Westerlies Biome; feature: [MES] marine water layer (ENVO:01000295) within the mesopelagic zone...; material: water (ENVO:00002006), including particulate matter (ENVO:01000060)... | reverse complement strand
ATAAAACGGGATTCAAGATGAAAACAGTTTCGTAATGATTCATATTGTATATTGATTAAAAAATGAGTGCAAAAGTAGTTTTAATTTATTGATTTAGCAAATACCCAACACTATAAATCCTAAATTACTGAATACATTTATCTTACAGTGACCGATTTTTCGCTTAAACAGAAAAATTTATCGATGAAATACACAAATTTCTTGTTTAATAACATTATTCTGCATATTATTGCATTAACTTAACCTAATATGAATAATGTGGAAGAACTAATTCTCGACTGTGCTGTCGTTGACGATTCAAGTTTACAGAGGCTTGCGATCGTAAAGATGATTAAAGATCATCCTAATCTACGTCTGGTGGCAGAATATAATAATGCTATCGAGACAAAAAATGGTCTTATAGAGACCAAAGTTGACCTTATTTTTCTGGATATAGAAATGCCCATCTTAACTGGCTTTGATCTGCTGGATGACCTGGTTCATAAACCACAGATTATATTCGTTACCGGAAAAACAAAATATGCATATAAAGCATTTAATTATAATGCGATCGACTACTTAAGAAAGCCCCTTACTAAAGATCGTTTTATGAATGCAGTGCATAAAGCGCTAAGTCTTCACCGTCTTAAAACAGAAGGAAACGTAGAAGACGATGATTATATCTTTGTAAAAAGTAACCTTAAAAAGAAAAAGGTTTTTCTTAATGAGCTAAAATATATAGAAGCTCTTGGCGACTACGTAAAACTGGTTACACATAATGAGCCTATCATTGTGCTTTCTACCATGAAAGCTTTTGATGAGCAATTACCCTCAGACCGCTTTATGCGTATACACAAGTCTTATATTATAAATATAGACAAAGTAGAAAAATACAATAGTAGAAATATTGAAATAGAAGGTGACAAAATTCCTTTAAGCAGGCACAAGAAAGCCAAACTAATGGATGCACTTTCAGCTTAGCAGAAAGAAAAATTTAGTCATTAGTACCTAAAAATCCCGCTTCTGGCGGGATTTTTTAGTTTACATCAGGTGTTGCTTTAATTATCAACGTTTATAACAATCTTCACGCTTCTAAAAGCGCCTATACTCAAGAAACTTGTTCTTACACGTAAAATCGCTTTTTTTGTTTTACTTAAACTTTGCTTTCGCGGAATCTTAATTAAAATATTGCGATAATACTCATTGCGTATACGCGAAACAGGCGGCGGCTCTGGTCCCAGAATCTGCTCGCTGAATATATTTTTAAGCGCCTGACCCATCCAGACTGAAGCCTCTTCTATTTTTTGAAAATCCCGATGCTTCAATGTTATTTTAATAAGCCTGCAAAATGGCGGATATTTATAAATATGCCTTTCCTCCAACTGCTCTGTGTACATCGCCTCATAATTATTCTGCGAGACCTGCTGTAAGATCTGATGATAGGGATTATAAGTTTGTATTAGCACTTTGCCCCTTTTCTGCGTTCTTCCCGCTCTGCCAGAAACCTGCTGTATAAGCTGAAAACTTCGCTCATGAGCCCTAAAATCGGGAATATTGAGCATACTATCGGCATGTAGAATTCCTACTAATGTAACGTTTCTAAAATCCAGACCTTTAGTAAGCATTTGCGTTCCTACTAAAATATCGGTCTCACCTTGCTCAAAAGCGGTAATTATCTTCTCAAAACCGTACTTGCCTCGCGTCGTATCAGAATCCATTCTGGCAACTTTTGTTTCAGGAAATAGCGTTTTTAATTCTGTTTCTACCTGTTCTGTGCCAAAACCTTTGGTGTCCAGTTCTTCGCTGCCGCAGGCCATGCATTTTAAAAGCATTGCAATGTGGTAACCACAGTAATGACAACGCAGCTGACTACGATGTTTATGATACGTTAAACTCACATCACAGTTGGGACATTGCGGCGAATGACCACAGGTTTTACATTCCAGAATTGGGGAGTAACCTCGTCTGTTTTGAAAAAGGATCACTTGTTCACCTTCTGCTAATGCATCTGTGATTGCCCGCTGCAGATCGTCACTAAAGTGACCGCTCATCATTTTTTTTCTGTGCTTTTCCTGTATGTCAATTATTATATTTTCTGGCATCAATACGTTACCATGCCTGTGCTTTAATGTCACCAATCCATATTTACCAGCTTGCGCATTATAGTAACTCTCGAGCGCAGGTGTTGCAGAACCCATCAAGACTTTAGCCTTTTGCAGGTATGCCAGAACTATAGCTGCATCACGGGCATGATAACGCGGGGCAGGATCAAATTGTTTGTAGCTGGGTTCATGTTCTTCATCAACTATAACAAGACCCAGATTTTCATAAGGGAGAAAAATAGAGCTTCGCGCCCCTAAAATCAGTTGCGCCTTGGGGGCCTGGTTGAGAACATTATTCCAAACTTCTACTTGTTCATGAACAGAATATTTAGAATGATAAACAGAAAGTTTCTCACCAAAATATTTTTGAAGTCGCGCAACCAGCTGTGTTGTCAATGCAATTTCTGGCAATAGATAAAGAACTTGCTTTCCTGCCGCCAGGTACTCTTCTATAAGGTTTACATAGATCTCAGTTTTTCCTGAAGAAGTAACACCGTGAAGTAAGCACACCTCCTTGTCTTCAAAATCCTGTTTTATCTCTTTTAAAGCCTCTATTTGATAAGAATTAAGCTCTTTAGTATCATCAATACTATCTGAATGAAAATTTATGCGATCCCGCTGAATTTTATAAATTTCTAAAATTCCCTTTTTAACCAATTCTTTTACCTGAGCTGCTGTGGCGTTTGCGGCCTTTTGTAACTCTTCAGATTTTATAGGCTTCTTACTTTTCGCTTTAAGCGAAAAGAATGTTAGCAATACTTCCCGCTGTTTTGGTGCACGTTCAAGATCATCAAGCGCTGCATGCATGCGTTCTTCCTGCTCATAATCTGTACTCAGCTTTACATATTTTACAAGCTTTGGCTTATACGCCTCGTAAATCTCTTCCTCCAGCTGTACAACGCCAAGATCAATAAGTTTTTTAATTTCAGGAAGCACTTTTTTCTTCCCAAGTATATCCATCACCTCATGAATCTTGAGAATAGGTTTATCTATAAGAGCCTCTGCAATTAATTGCCCATCTCCTTCTAAATCATAGGTTTCTATTTTAAAGCCTGAAGCACGTTTAACTATAGTCTCGCTCTCGAGCAAAAACGCGCTGGGTAAAGCTGCCCGCAGAACATCTCCTAATGTGCACATGTAGTAATCTGCCATCCACTTCCAGAAATTGAGCTGGGTAAGATGTACAACTGGCTCTTCATCAAGAATCTCTTCTATATCTTTAGCCTCGTATATTACGGGTTCATTTTGATGCACACCAATACTCAGGGCTGTGTAGATCTTTGTTTTACCAAAGGGTACCGCAAGTCGCATACCCGGCTTTATAGAGGCATACTGCGCATCTGTAATGCGATAGGTAAAAGAATTTTCAACCGGAATGGGAAGTATTACGTCTACAAAATACATACCGCGTAAAGATAAAAAAATGGCTGTTTCCATTTCTGAAAACAGCCCTGTATAAATTTATATATTTATTTATTGCAGTTCATACCACGCAAATTTATCGCGAGGCTTTGAAGGGTTAATTATTCTACCCTGTGCCAGTATTGTGTTCTTCCTAAAAGTGAAAAACCTACATAGCCTCTAACCTTAAGTTTGTTTGGTTCTTCAAGAGCAATGTAACATTTGTATAATTTACCTGTAGAAGGATCGAGAATTTTACCATCTGTATACTCGTCACCGTCTTTTTCAAGTCCTTTTATAATCACTAAACCCTGTATAGGTTTTCCCTCATCTTCACCAGAGCAATCTGTGCAGAGTGCATCTTTTTTCTCCTTATTAAGTATTTCTACAACTTTACCATAGACTTTACCATCTTGTTTGTAAATGTCTACTATAGATCTTGCCTCGCCGGTATTATCATCAATCGTCTTCCACTTTCCGGTAACGTCCTGAGCAAGCAAAACAGTTGTACTAAAGCATAGTAAAAACAGGGATAGGGTTATTTTTCTCATATATTCAATGTTTAATTAATTTAAGGTTCTCTTTTATTCTTAAGCTGATATAAAGCAGCGTTTAATTCAAATCCCAATAATAGTAAATTAGAATTTAACCAGATATAGACCATCATAATTAACAATGCTCCTATGGAGCCGTATAACTGGTTATAATTAGAAAAATTATTTATGTAGATACCAAATAAATATGTCGTCAACAAAAACAGCAAGGTTGTCATAAGCGCACCACCAGAGAAAAATCTGTATGCCCTCCCTTCTTTTGTTCCAAAATAGTACAAAGTACCTACCACACAATAAATAAGAACAACAAAGAATACAAAACTACCCAGCTTAGATATCCACAGATTGTCTTCATTTAAAATGCCTCTACTTTTTAACTCATTAATCGTATATTGATAGTAGAGCACTATTATTACTGTTAAAAGCAACAACAATGCCAAGATAAGAGAAACTCCCAGGGCTACCAGATATTGCCTTATAATTGAGCGGTTAATAGACGTGTGATAGCTAAATTCAAAGCCCGTGAAAATAGCATTGACGCCATTTGCCATTAAAAAAATAGAAAATATAAGAGTTAAAGAAAGTAAACCACCACGTGGGTTGGCAGCAATATCAAGTAAAACCGGCTCAAAGAAATCAGCAGTTTGAGCAGGTAATAAGTTCTGAATAAAATTTAGAAATCCTTCCTGAAAATCATTTATGGGCACATAAGGAATCAGGTTAAGAATAAACAGAAAAAAAGGAAACAGAGCCATAAAAAAGCTAAACGCAATAGCGCTGGCACGAGTAGAGAATGTTCCTTTTATAATTCCTATAGAATACAGCTCCCAGAAATCATATAGTGATAAACCTTCAAAACCCGGTAAGATAATCTTCTTCATCCATGCTACCAGCTTACCTATCACAGGTATATGCCTAAGCTCCTTTTCTACTTCTTCACTCATTTAAACCGCTTTAAGGCTTAAATCCATATTGTAAACCGAATGCGTTAAAGCTCCGCTTGATATATAATCAACTCCGCATTCTGCATATTTTCTCAAAGTTTCTTCATTGATTCCGCCAGATGATTCGGTCTGGCATTTATCCCCTATAAGTTCTACCGCCTTACGCGTATCGTCGTAATTAAAGTTATCTATTAATATGCGATGTACCCCTGTAGATTGCAGGATTTCTTCTATTTCCTCAAGATCACGTGCTTCTACGATAATCTTAAGGTCAAGTTTATTTTTGGCTAAATACGCTTTTGTTTTATCTATCGCCTGCGTGATTCCACCTGCAAAATCTATGTGATTATCTTTAAGCATAACCATATCATATAAGGCAAACCTATGGTTTTCTCCGCCTCCTATTTTAACCGCCCATTTTTCTAGTGCACGTATGCCAGGTGTGGTTTTTCTGGTATCCAGTATTTTGGTACGGGTACCTTCTAACAAGTCTGCAAAATGTTTTGTTTTTGTAGCTATGGCGCTCATGCGCTGCATACCGTTAAGTACAAGGCGTTCTGCTTTTAAAATACTTTGTGAACTACCTTCAACATAAAATGGGATATCGCCATATTTTACCTTTTCTCCATCTTTGATTAATACTTCAACATCAAGAGAAGGATCTATATAATTAAAAACCTGACATGCAAAGGTTACTCCGGCAATAATACCATCATCTTTTACCAGTAACTTGGCTCTCCCTACTGCATTATCTGGTATACAAGCCAGTGAACTATGATCACCATCACCCACATCTTCACGTATCGCATTTGCGATTATACCATCTATTTCAGCATTCAGTTTTGATTTTGACATCATACCCCTACATTTTTTGCTAAGTTAATCAAACGTTAGAGCAATATACAACAGGCGTACAAAAAAGCAAATCGCAACTCACTGTGAGAAATTTGTATTTTTGACGAATGAATATCAAGCTACTTTGTATAGGCAAAACAGATAATGCCAGCCTCGATGAACTTATAACCATCTATACTAAACGTTTAGGTTTTTATGTGAATTTTGATATGGAAATTATTCCAGATCTCAAAAAAGTGAAAAACTTAAGCGAGGAGCAACAAAAAGAAAAAGAAGGCGAACTTATCCTGAATAAAATAAGCACTCAGGATCAATTAATTCTTCTTGACGAAAAAGGAAAAGAGTTTAACAGCGTAGCTTTTTCAGAATATCTTCAAAAGAAAATGAATAGCGGGATAAAAACCCTCGTTCTTGTAATAGGCGGTCCCTACGGCTTCTCCCCTGCTGTTTACGCAAAAGCATCCGGAAAAATATCGCTCTCAAAAATGACATTTTCTCACCAGATGATAAGACTGTTTATAACTGAGCAATTATACCGAGGCTTCACTATATTACGCAATGAACCATATCACCATCAATAATTAAAAATTACTTCATGCAATTAGTTTTCGCAACGCATAACAACAATAAATTAAAGGAAATTCAGGCTTTAATGCCAGCGCATATTACCCTCAAAAGCTTAACAGATATTGGCTGTACTGAAGATATTATTGAAGATGCCAAAACTATTGAAGGCAATGCCTTGATCAAAGCAAGGTATGTAAAAAATAAATACGGCTACGATTGCTTTGCAGATGACACAGGCCTTGAAGTTAACGCACTTAATGGTGAACCCGGAGTGTACAGCGCGAGATATGCCGGTGAGCAAAAAAGTTCATCAGATAATATAGATAAGCTTTTAGCGAAATTAAAGAACAGCAAAGACCGTTCTGCACAATTTAAAACGGTAATAGCTCTAATCATAAATGACACAGAACACATTTTTACCGGAATTTGTAAAGGGCAAATTATAAAAGATAAAAAAGGAAATGGAGGTTTTGGTTACGACCCTGTTTTTCAGCCAGATGGTTATGATAAAACATTTGCAGAAATGTCTCTTGAATTAAAAGGAAAGATCAGCCACAGAGGGTTAGCAGTACAAAAACTCCTCAATTTTCTTCAGAAATAAAATACAAAATCGGTCTTTTTGGGCTGAAAAACGGGTTTTTACTGCCAATTTTTCTGCTTATTCCTTCATATAAACAGCCTGTTTTAGAGGTATTTGTAATAATAAGACAGGCATATAGCCAATCCATTATTTAACACTACCTTTGCGCCCTCTTTACCAACGTAGGTAAATATAATATAATGACAATGAATAAATTTGAAGCGTTAGGACTAAATGATGCTATCCTGAAGGCAGTTGCCGACATGGGCTTTACAGAGCCTTCTGAAGTGCAGGAGAAAGCCATTCCCGTCCTACTTAATGAGTCGACAGATATTGTCGCTCTCGCCCAGACAGGGACAGGAAAAACAGCAGCATTTGGCTTTCCGCTAATTCAACAGATCAATGCAAACAGCAGAACCACACAGGGACTTATAATCTCCCCTACTCGTGAGTTATGTTTGCAGATCACTAATGAAATTAAAGCGTATTCTAAATACATAAATGGCCTTAATGTAGTTGCCGTTTACGGTGGTGCAAACATACAGGAACAAGCCAGATCTATAAGTCGTGGAGCACAAATTATTGTTGCTACACCAGGTCGTATGATGGATATGATGCGACGCAAACTTGTAGATATTTCAGAGATAAACTACTGTATTCTTGATGAAGCAGATGAGATGCTCAACATGGGCTTCTATGAAGATATCACAACCATTTTAGCAGATACACCTAAAGGTAAGAACACCTGGTTATTTTCTGCTACAATGCCTAAAGAAGTTGCCCGAATTGCTAAGCAATTTATGCGCTCTCCTCAGGAAATCACTGTAGGAACTAAGAACATGGGTGCAGAAAATGTATCTCATGAGTACTACATGGTAAACTCAAGAGACAGATACCAGGCATTAAAGCGTCTTGCAGATGCAAATCCTGATATATTCTCTGTTGTGTTTTGCCGTACAAAACGCGATACACAAAAAGTAGCCGAAAATCTTATAGAAGATGGTTATAATGCAGCAGCGCTACATGGTGATCTAAGCCAGAACCAGCGTGACCTGGTAATGAAAAGCTTCCGTAATCGCCAGATACAAATGCTTGTCGCAACAGATGTTGCAGCTCGTGGTATTGATGTAGATGATATTACACATGTTATCAACTATCAATTACCTGACGAAATAGAAACCTATACCCACCGTAGTGGCCGTACAGGTCGTGCAGGTAAAACAGGTGTTTCTATGGTGATCGTTTCTAAAAGCGAACTAAGAAAGATCAAGCAAGTCGAGAAGATAATCAACAAGAAGTTTGAGCATAAAGACATTCCTACCGGGATGGAAATTTGTGAAGTGCAACTTATGCATCTTGCAAATGACATTCACAACACAGAGATCAATCACGAGATAGACCCTTATTTATTCAGTATAAATGAAGTGCTTGAGGGATTAACCCGTGAAGAATTGATTAAAAAAGTGTTCTCTGTAGAGTTTACCCGTTTCTTCAATTATTACAAAAAGACAAAAGATCTTAATGTAAATGCAAAAGCAGAGATAAGAGAAGAATCTGGTGAGTCTACACGTTTCTTCATCAATGTAGGTAGTAAAGATGATTTTGACTGGATGACCTTAAAAGACTTCCTTAAAGAAGTAACAGGTCTTGGTCAGGATGGTATTTACAGAGTAGATTGTAAAGACAGCTTCTCTTTCTTTAATACAGATACAGAACATCTTGATGCTGTAATGGCTGTTTTTGAAGATTTTAAATTGGGAGATCGCTCTGTTCACGTAGAGATCACAAAAGATAAAGGTGGCAGAGGTCGCAACAGCGGTCGCAGAGATCATAATGGTCGTGACCGTGACGGTGGCAATAATAACCGCAGACGTCGCAGAGATGATGACAATCGTGGTCAGGGTGGTAAAGGACATCGCGGTAAACGCAACTCAAATGATCAGGACAAATCAAGTGATGGTAAAGCGCCTTTTTCAGGAAAGCGTCGCCGCCGCGAAAGAAATTAAATTGACTATTTTTTTGCTAAATGTAACTTTTGGTATGATTTTCCAGTCTCTTTTTCTAAATTGGCTGCCAATATGAGAAAGGCTTTATTTGCTTTTATATTTTTAATTACCCCTCTATTAATCTTCGCTCAAGATATTGACGATGATGAAACGATAAGTGGCCAGGTGGTCAACGCCTCAAATGACGCGGTACTTGACAATGTAAACATTATCAATCTTAACAATGTAAAAGGTGCAATTTCTGACGAAAAAGGAAATTTTACCATTCAGGCTAAAGTTAACGATACCTTATTCTTTTCCTTTTTAGGATTTAAGACCCTACAGGTACGCGTTACAAATGACTGGAAGAAATTTGGCGATGTTAAGGTTAAAATGACTGAAGTAGGAATTGCTCTGGAAGAAGTGGTTGTAAAAGATGTAGAACTTACAGGCTATCTTGAGATAGACGCTAAGAACGTACCTGTTTATAAAAACGTGCGCTATAGCATTTCTGGACTTCCATCGGGATACGAAGCAGGACAGAGCCAGCCAAGCGCCATAAACAAGGTTTTAAGCGCGGTTTTCAATCCGGCGGACTTTCTCTATAATGTATTTGGTAAAAAACCACAGCAAATGCGAAAGCTTCGCCAGGTTAAAGAAGATGATAAGATACGTAACCTTCTAGTTAATAAATTTGACAGAGAGACGTTAACTGCTCTTTTACAGATAACGAAAGAAGACATTGATGAGATACTGCGCAGATGTGACTATTCTGAAAGTTTTGTAAAAACAGCAAATGACTTACAGATCTTAGATGCGGTAAGCAGTTGCTACGAAGAGTACAAAGTATTACACAGAGATTAATCGTTTTAAGATTTAATCTAGCAGATAATTAAAAATGAAAACCTCGTGATTACACGAGGTTTTTTTATGCTTTTTTATGTTTGCTTAAAGCGAAAAACCCTCCTGTTTCCTGCCGATTTTCAGTCAATTTTAACCGATTTTTAGATCTAAAACCGAGATTCTCGGGTCAAACTATTATGTTCTATTTCGCGAAAGCTGGATTATTCTATAAAAAAAATCCATCAAAGTATTCACCTGATGGATTTTGTGCTATTTAATTTCATCTTTATTTATGATCCCCATTCTGTATGGAAGATACCTTCTCTATCAATACGCTCATACGTATGAGAACCAAAGTTATCCCGTTGTGCCTGAATTAAATTAAGCGGTAAATTACTCGCTGTGTATGCATCAAAATAATTTAAAGCACTTGATAAACCGGGTACTGGTATTCCGCTTTTAGCAGCGTAAGCCACAACTTCCCGTACAGAATTTAATGTACCTTGTACCTTAGGCACAAATGAAGGTGAAAGTAAAAGATTTGCCAGATCTTTATCTGCATTATAAGCTTCTGTAATATCTGCAAGTAAGCCTGCACGTATAATACAACCGGCTCTCCATATTTTAGCTATCACAGCCATATCGAGCTCATATTTATATTCTTTAGAAGCATCTGCAAGTTGATGTAAACCTTGTGCGTAAGCAACTATAAATGCAAAATAAAGCGATTCTTCTGCCATATCAATAAGCTTGGCTTTATCTATTGCTCCCGGCTCTGGGCGGTCATACAATTCATCTGCCTGTACACGCTCATCTTTTAATGCCGAAATCTCACGCATGCTTACCGCCATATCAATTGTAGGAACAGGAATACCAAGATCCATTGCATTTTGTGAAGTCCATTTACCGGTACCTTTTTGCTTAGCTTTATCAAGTATTTTATCTACCAGGCGACCGTCACCAAGGTCATCTTCCTGTTTAAATATGGCTGCAGTAATTTCGACTAAAAATGATTGTAAACGACCATTGTTCCATTTCGTGTAAACGTCATGCAACTCATCATTTGTAAGTCCGCATGACTTTCTTAATAAGTCATAAATCTCTGACGTTAATTGCATTAAGCCATATTCTATACCGTTGTGAACCATTTTCACATAGTTTCCGGCAGATTTTGGGCCTAAATAGGCAACACATGGCTCACCATTATATTTAGCAGCAACTGCTTCAAAAATAGGTTTTACATGCTGGTAAGCTTCTTTGCTTCCGCCAGGCATAATACTAGGTCCTCTGCGTGCGCCTTCTGCCCCACCTGAAACTCCAGATCCAAAAAAGTGAATTCCTTTCTCTTTTAAATAGGCTTCTCTACGATCTGTATCTGTAAAAAATGAGTTACCACCATCTATAATAATATCGTCCTTATCAAGATGTGGAAGCAGGTTTTCTATAACAGCATCTACAATTTTACCTGCTGGTACGAGTAGCATGATCTTACGCGGAGTGGCAAGAGATTCTATAAAAGTTGTAATATCTGTAGAAGCGTTTACCTGCTCAAGATTATCCCCTTCGGTCTTTAATGCGTCTACTTTTTCTGGGTCAAGATCGTACCCAAAGGCTTTAAAACCATTATCAGCCACATTTAAAATAAAATTGCGCCCCATTACACCAAGGCCTACAAGTCCAAAATCGTAATCTTTATACTCCATATCTAGTTGTGTTCTTTTTTAAAAATGAAAGGCATTCTTTAAGGAAACGCCCTGTTTGACATAAATATGCCTTATTTTTACTTTGTGAACCAAAATTAATCGATAACATCGACATTTAACCCCCTTTTTACAATAAACTAGTCACAGATATGACTAAAAATGGGGCATAAAAATTTTATAATATATGTCTAAACCATTAAACAAGACGGCTAACCAAATGCTAATCATATTTGGTGCATCTGGTGATCTAACTGCAAGAAAACTTATACCTGCAATCTATAATCTATATAAAGGCAAATATCTGCCAGAAAACTTTGTTGTTCTGGGAGCCAGCCGAAGCAATATTACTGATGAAGATTTTCGCAAGAAAGTCGTTCAGGAAAGTGCTTATTTAAAAGATCGCATCAATAAAGAAGAAGAAGATTACATAACTGCATTTTCAGACAAGTTATTCTACGAGGATCTGGGTAACGATTATGATACAGATTACACGGCTCTAAGCAAGAGAATTAAAGAGCTAAATGCGAAATATGGCACTAGCGATAATTACATATTCTATTTATCTACACCGCCAAGCTTGTATGAGACAATAGCTAAAAACCTGTGCAACGCAGGCCTTACCGAAGAGAAAAAAGGCTGGAAACGTATAATAGTAGAGAAACCATTTGGTTACAGTCTGGAAACAGCAAAAGAACTTAACAAAGGTCTTCAGAATTACTTTAAAGAATTTCAGATCTACAGAATAGATCATTATTTAGGTAAAGAAACTGTTCAAAATCTACTTGTAACGCGTTTTGCAAATTCAATATTTGAACCGCTCTGGAACAGAAATTATATACACCACGTTGAGATCACAAACGCTGAAACTGTGGGTGTAGAAAAACGAGGTGGTTATTATGATAAATCGGGCGCGCTGCGCGATATGTTTCAAAGCCACTTATTGCAGATCGTCTCTCTAATCGTGATGGAACCACCTATCAACTCTAACGCCGAAGAAATTAGAAATGAAAAGGTTAAGGCTTTAAAGTCATTACGCATAATGACCGATGAAAAAACCCTTTTTGAGAACACGATAAAAGGGCAATATATGGGTTGCACTATTGACGGAAAAAAAGTTCCCGGTTATCGTGAAGAAGAAGGCGTAGATCCTAACTCAAAGACCGAAACCTATGCGGCTATTAAGTTCTTTGTAGATAACTGGCGCTGGAAAGATGTTCCGTTTTACGTGCGCACAGCAAAGCGTATGCCTACAAAGGTGACTGAGGTTGTAATTCACTTCAAGACACCGCACCACCAGTTATTTAAAAATCAGGATATTGACCAGAAAGATAATAAGCTTATCATACGTATTCAACCTGATGAAGGAATACTCTTAAAATTTGGTGTAAAAGTACCGGGGCAAGGCTTCCACGTAGAGCGTGCTAACCTTGATTTTTACTATTCAAGTCTGGCAGATACAAATGTGATGGATGCTTACGAACGTCTTTTACTAGATGCGATGCAAGGTGATGCTACTCTTTATGCGCGTGCAGATGAAGTTGAGGCCGCCTGGTCTTTTGTAGATCCTATTCTTGATTACTGGAAGAAAGACTCAAACGTAAATACCTACGGTTATTCTGTAGGAACCTGGGGACCTAAAAATTCTGATGATCTTATAGAAGATGATTACGGGTGGAGAAATCCCGGTGAACATCTTACAGATGATAGTGGTTTCTGCATTATCAAGTAAACCTAATCTGATTTTTTAATAGCTGAAATTTTAAGAATGGAACTAAAAATATATGATACTAAGCAAACTGTAGCAGAAGAATTCTCTGGGTATGTATCAAAAATCGCCACTGGTGACCAGAAAATTCACATAGCACTTTCTGGGGGTAGTACACCTAAAATTGTTTTTGATCATCTTGCTGAAAATTATTCAACCCAAATAAATTGGGAAAATATATGCTTGTACTGGGGTGATGAACGCTGTGTAGATCCTTCAGATTCTGAAAGCAATTATAAAATGACCGTTGAGCATTTACTTTCAAAAATCAAGATTCCGGAAGGAAATATCTTTAGAATTAAAGGAGAAAACGATCCTGAAGCTGAAGCTGAACGTTATAGTGAAGTGCTGCAAAAAGAACTTCCTCTGGTTGATGGTATGCCTCAATTTGACTTAGTTATTTTAGGAATGGGTGATGATGGGCATACCGCATCTATCTTTCCTTATAATATCGAGTTGTGGGATCTGGCAGCCAATTGTACGGTCGCTGTGCATCCTGATTCAGGGCAAAAAAGGGTTTCTCTCACAGGTAAAGTCATCAACAATGCTAAAGAGGTGGCTTTTCTGGTTACGGGAACAGGCAAAGCAGATAAAGTACATGAGATCATTGATGAGCAAGAAAGCGCTAAAGCATATCCGGCCAATTTGGTTAAACCAAATTCAGGTAATTTGGTTTGGTTTCTAGACAAAGACGCAGCTGATAAAATTGAGTAATCTTCATAGAATTGTAAATAAAAAGAGGGACAGAATTGTCCCTCTTTTTATTTTACACCTTAAATTATTTTACCGCCCCTGCCGTATTTTTTAAAAAAACATCACTAAAAATACCCGTATCTACATCTGCAGGTAAATGGGAAGTAAAGCCTATACCTACGTAAAAAGGTTCATCAAATTTTAATTCTACAGGATCACCTACTTGAAATAAGGGCTCGCCATTCATGCTTATAAAAGCTGTAAATGCATCGCCATCTTTCTCGACACCTAATCGCATTGCTCCTTTTTGTTCTATACGCATTTCCTGAAGATTTGCATTTTGCTCTGGTCTCCAGGCCATGTGCATCAATCCTGCACCGTGCAAAGCAACCATTATTTCTTTAGCATCATCTTCAAGTCCCTGCCGTATTATCAATACAACTTTTCTATCACCATAACCTGTAGAATCTGGAAACTTCACGTCTGCTGCAAGCGAAACATCTCCAGACATTTTTTTCCATAAATAGCGAAATTCATCGCGGTTATACCAAATATTATAACCCGCAGAATTAACCGTGTATTTATTTTTAGATTTATCATAAGTAGCCGAGCCCTCTGCCAGCGCTCCACCTACATCACTTTGACCATCAAAAACACCAATTGATTCATTTTCGGTACGCGTTTCCCGATGAAAATCTGCCGGTGGCGGCACTTGCTCATGCGTCGCTGAACCCGGTAAAGCCCAGTCTGGTACTTCAAGACTGTCTGTTGTTTGTGCGGAAGTTAATTGTGCAATCCCGACAAACAGAATTCCTGAAAAAAAGACTTTTACAATAGATTTTTGGATAGTGTGGTGGTAATACATGATAAGTTGGGTTTATTGATTAAAAATGACCCTTAAATTACCGATTTTTAATGCTAAAAAGGAGGTTTTTGAAATAGAAAAGATTCTAAATGAAGTGATTTCGTTTCTACGAAATATACTATGAAGCGCAATTCTATTACCTTCTGTATCAAGAAAGACAGCCATATATTCATATTCTTCAGAAATCTGGATTTTTCCTGAAATACTTTCCCTCCATCCTCATCTACTTTTTGTAATGGAACATTAACATCATCTGAAGAAAAATAGAGCAAGACACCTTTTGCACTGGGCACATACGACGCTGGTTGTAAGACTTGTTATTAAAGGTATAACTTGTTTACTTTCATAAACCGTTCTACTAGTTCGTCATAATTCTTCATATGTCGTTTTGCCCATTGTAACCGCAGTTCTATCTGCTCCTTAGGGCTAAGCTGCCAGTTAACACTAGAATTTTGCAAGCGTTGCATAAGGTTTTGTAAGATTATAGCTGCAGACACAGAAATATTCAGGCTATGTGTGAAACCGCTTGTTGGGATATATATATAATCGTCAGCCTCATTAATAACGGCGTCGCTTAATCCTTCGGCCTCGCGACCAAAGAATAAAGCTGCAGGTGTAGCTATATTAAAATCCTGTAACGTATGAGCCTGATGGTGTGGAGTTGTAGCCACGATGCGGTAGCCATCTTTTTTTAGATTTTCAATTGTTTCATGAACGTTGTTGTAGCGATTAACGGTTGTCCATTTCTGGGCTCCCATCGCAATTTCTTTGTCTATTCTTCTGCCAATTTTCTCTTCTATAACATGCACATTCTGCACCCCAAAAGCATCACAGCTACGTATCACAGCACTTGTATTATGAAGGTGCCGTACATCTTCATTTACTACTGTAAAATGATTTGTGCGTTGTGAGGCAACCTGTTTAAAAAGATCAACTCGTTTTTGCGTAAGAAAAGATTCCAGGTATTGCAGTAATTCTTTATTCATGCCTTTTATTTAAGACACAAATTTAATATTCTCCTTTTTGTTTGTTTCGCTTAAAAACCTTTTAAATTTCAGTAAAAATCAGGTGAAAAGGGATGAAAATCGAATCTATCCTTATAAATAAATAGATAATAAACTACTTAATAAATACCTCCTTAGGCAACATAGCATGTACGCCTACATTGCCATCTACAAGCTGCGTTATGTTTACATCTACAGCAACACTGCACAACATATAAGCATCTGCTTTGCCCATGCCTTTTTCTTTCATGAGGTATTCTATCATTTGGCGTACCGCAATATGCGTTGCTTTGTTAAGATCGCGGTCTGCTCCCATCGTTATGATATGAGTAGCCGTTTCGGCACGGGGCCATGATAGTTCTTTGTTCTTATGTAAAATGAACTGCAATGTGCCCTTAAGCGAAGTTTCTATAGCTGTAATATCTACTTCACCATTTCCCTGAGCGGCATGACCATCGCCAATCTCAAAGAGCGCGCCCTTTGCAAAAACCGGGATAAAAAGACTGGAACCTGCCGTAAGTTCTTTATTATCTAAATTACCTGCATGTACCCATGGCGGTGCACTATTCCAACGGCCTGCTTCTGCCGGTGGTGCTACACCCATACTACCAAAAAAAGGATGTAACGGTATATCTATACTGTCAGAAAAATGGCCAATCATTTTTTCTTTATCTAAAGGTATGATTCTCATTTTTCGTTCAAAGATCTCATCAGATAAAAAACCGCTCTGCCCTATCGCATTATAACCGTATGGAATAGCTAGATCTATAGAAAGTACTTTTACTTCTAGTACATCACCAGGTTCTGCATTTTCAATATAAATGGGTCCTGTTAAAATATGTCCTCCGGGTCCACGATCTTTTAGACTTTGTACATCTCTTAGTTCCTGTTCCACATCCTGAGCCGCGACTCCGGCGCCTTCCAGTCTTTCAGGATTAGAAGTGATTAGCGTGTGTACTTTTACATAATCTCCGGTTTTAATTGTTAATACCGGTTCACTTTCAGACCAATAATGCCCCCAGGCAACTGTGGCAGGCGATGGATTGAGTGTGTATGGATTTGCTTCAGTTCCTTTTTCCTGAGCATGAAGATGGTTTGCAAGAAATAACAAGAATACTCCCAGCTTTAATGAGTTAGAAAGGGTCATAAATACAGGTTTTAGATGAGATGGTTTAGATAACGAAATGAAAATAAGCTATTTTAAGCTAAATGCGAAAGTAAAAATGAGGTCAAAAAACCAAGCACGGTAATAATCCCCACAATACTATGCCCTTTTTCAAAAGCCTCGGGAATCATTGTTGCAGCCAGCATATTTAATATCGCCCCTGCAGCAATCGCTAACGTAGCACCAATAATGTAAGGAGATAATTGACTAAATACGGTATATCCTGTCACTGAAGCTATACCGCTTATAACAGCAATGGCAATCCAGATTCCAAAAATAAAAAGTTTTGATCTACCCGAATTTTTCATTCCGGCAGAACTTGATAAACCTTCAGGAATATTTGAAATAAAAATGGCTATAACTGTTGCAGCACTTACTGCACCTCCTTCTAACATACTTATGCCAATTGCTATAGATTCCGGAATACCGTCTAGTAATGCTCCTAAAGCGATTGCCAAACCACTGCCGCTGTCTTCATCTTCAGAAGGTTGTTGATCCTGAGATCGTTTTCTGTGTTTAGCACCTTGTCTTTCTAAAAAATAATTAGCTATAGAATAAATTCCCGCACCCACAATAAAACCTATTGATGTTGATAATACACCGCTTTGAGAATAAGCCTCATCTACAAGTTCAAAACACAATGCTGAAATTAAAACCCCGGCACCAAAGGCCATGATCATTGCGATAAACCGTTGAGAAAATTTAAAATAGTAACCCAACAGTGAACCTAAAACTAAAGCTCCTCCCGATAATAGACCCCAAAGACCGGCTTTTAACCATTCTGCCATAGATTATTCAATTAAAGAAATGCGATAATAAATAGTGCATGAAATATAAATTTAATAGCAAGATTTCATTTCAGAAACAAATTAGCTCGGCTTATGTTTTGTTTAACAGCCATGAAGTATTTTAAAGATTAATGCTTTTTCAATTTTGTATTTTTAGATAAAAATTACTCTATGAAAAAAATTGTAGTACTTACCGGTGCGGGGATTAGTGCAGAAAGTGGTTTAAAGACTTTTAGAGATGATAACGGTCTTTGGGAAGGCCATGATGTGATGGCAGTTGCCAGCGTTGAGGGTTGGTATGCTAATCAGGAATTGGTTTTAGACTTTTATAATAAGCGAAGAAGACAGTTAAAAACTGTGCAACCTAATGATGCACATAAAGCACTTGTAGAGCTTGAAAATCAATATGAAGTAACTGTTGTAACTCAAAACGTTGATGATCTGCATGAGCGAGCGGGAAGCTCAAATGTGATTCATTTACATGGCGAACTTTTAAAGGCACGTAGCAGTACAGATGAAAATCTGGTGATGGATTGGCAAGATGATATCTGTATAGGAGATCAATGCAAATATAATAGCCAGATACGACCACACATAGTTTGGTTTGGCGAAGCAGTTCCTTTATTAGAAAAAGCCGCTTTTTATACCTCTCAGGCCGATTTTGTGTTGATAATAGGAACAAGTATGCAGGTTTATCCTGCTGCAGGGTTAATAGACTATGCAAAAGATGACGCTCAAATCTATTTTATAGATCCTAAGCCCAGCATATCATCTGGGAGCAATCTCACTGTTTTATCAGAAAAGGCATCTACCGGGGTTCCTACTGTGGTTGCAAAACTGATGAATAATTAAGTCTTGCAACTTTAGCCCAGTTTAAAAGCATATCGACCTGTTGATCTCTAAGATCTGCATCGTGATGTATTAAGATGTATGAAGCGAGCGGCATATCGCCTTCACTAACTTCATCTATAACTTCATTTAGTTTATGATCTTTTCGCTTAGCAGAATATTTATCCCAGTCGGCAAAATTAAGATGTCTCTTACCGTCTTCAATATGCTGGTCAAGCCATAGAGAAACAGGTGCAACTTCTGCATACCAGGGATATTTAGTCTGGTTGCTATGACAATCGTAACAAGCTGTTTTTAAAATTCCCTGTACTTCCTGAGAGGGTTTGGTTTCCGCAATAAAGCTGTCAAGACTTGCATAATCGCCTTCATTTTTATCAGGTCTTATAAATTGAATCACTACTAATGCTATAAGTGCGAGTATAAGAAAACGTTTTACCCAGATCATAAGGAGGTTTTAAAATTATGAAAGTACTGATTTTTTTTCATGTGCCGGTTTTCAGGATTTGTAGTTCTTATTGATATATTATCATCTTACGTTTGTTAGTATGTAGTAGCTGTGTATCTTTGCGTTTTATCTAAAATTAAATCATGTCATTATCCCCTTTAGAGGCTGTTTCACCCATTGATGGTAGGTATCACAAGAAGACTGAGTCTCTTGCTAATTTTTTTTCTGAAAAAGCACTTATTAAATACCGTGTTAAGGTAGAGATAGAATATTTTATCGCTCTCTGCGAAATACCACTACCTCAACTAAAGAATGTAGATCGAGCAGTTTTTTCTGAATTAAGGGCGATATATGACGATTTTTCTCTGGAGGATGCACAGGCTATTAAAGATATTGAGCGCGTTACAAATCACGATGTAAAAGCTGTTGAGTATTTTATCAAAGAAAAGTTTGATAAAATGAGTTTAGCGCCATTTAAAGAGTTTATCCATTTTGGGCTTACTTCACAGGACATCAACAACACCGCTATCCCGTTAAGTTTAAAAGATGCAATGAATCATGTCTATTTACCTCAACTACTTGAGGTTGTAGATCATCTAAAACAGCTGGCAGACGAGTGGTCGCAAGTGCCTATGCTTGCTCGCACCCACGGTCAACCAGCTTCTCCTACCCGCTTAGGCAAAGAGATTGAGGTGTTTGTAGTAAGACTTGAAGAACAAATTAAATTACTTGAAACTGTACCCAGTGCTGCAAAATTTGGTGGCGCAACCGGAAACTATAATGCACATCAGGTAGCCTATCCTGAGATAGATTGGAAGAAATTTGGTTCTGGTTTCGTTCACGGTACTTTAAAGCTGCACCATTCATTCCCTACAACACAGATAGAGCATTATGATCACATGGCCGCTCTTTTTGATAACCTTAAACGTATCAATACAATTTTAATAGATCTGGACAGAGATATTTGGACGTATGTCTCAATGGATTATTTTAAACAAAAAATAAAAGCAGGTGAAGTAGGCTCTTCTGCAATGCCACACAAAGTTAATCCGATCGATTTTGAGAACAGCGAGGGGAATTTAGGCATCGCTAATGCGATTTTTGAGCATCTTGCCGCTAAATTACCTATATCAAGATTACAACGCGATCTTACAGATAGTACAGTTCTGCGAAACATTGGTGTACCATTAGGCCATACATTAATAGGTCTTGCAAGCACAATTAAGGGATTGAATAAATTAGTTTTAAACGAAAGTAAATTTAACGCTGATCTTGAAAATAACTGGGCTGTCGTTGCTGAAGCGATACAAACAATATTGAGAAGAGAAGGTTATCCTAATCCATATGAGGCATTAAAAGGACTCACTCGCACAAATGAAACTATTACAGCAGATTCTATAGCTAATTTTATAGACACGCTTAAAGTAGATGATTCTATAAAAAGTGAATTAAAAGCAATTAGCCCTTCTAATTATACTGGTATCTAAACTATGAAGGGTCGCAATTCCTTAAATATGTTTTTAACCTTATTTCTGTATTCGGCAATTCTCATTGCGGGACTAGCTAACCTTTTGCACGTTATAATTACACAAGTAATTCTCGTATGTATATTTATTGTGCTTATTATAAACTTAGTATATACAAATCGCAAAGATACAACAAGTGTATAATCAGTTTAAATGGAGAATAATCTGCTTAATTAATTGCCTACTTTAATATATTTATCAATCCTGCTGATTAATTCATCAGCTCTTTTTTCTTTATTCTGTAAATAGTTGATCCCTATTTTTAAGCGTATAGCGAAAGAATTTAGATGATTTTCTACCTCGAGATCATGTCTAAAATCGGCATAAGAAAATGGAAATTCATTCATATTTTGATAGCTCTTAATATGGTATTCTCCACCTAAACCGTCTAGCACGGCAATCTTGTTAGAAAATATTCTGTATTTTTTCATAATAACAGATTCTGCAAAAGAGTTTGTAAATCTTTTGGTTTCTGTCACATGTTGATTTAATGTAATATCTGAATAATATTTAGCTATTAACTTAAGGAGGCTATCGTTGCTTATAATGTTTAGATATCCATTACTGGTGGCCATTTCAAATGTGATTTTATTTGAACTGGGCAGCGTGAAATAAATCATTCTTACGACGTCATTTGCAAACTGAATTGTATCTAATATGGGTAGAGAACGATTAGCGGCTAAATTAATTAAATGATTACAGGTCTCTCTTTGCTTAATTTTAAATGGCGCCACATTTTGTAGATCAAGAATATCGTCCTGTAGGTCTTGTTTAATGTTTAAAAGAATACTTTTTTCTAGTTTTTTATTATCAGCACTTACTTTCCAGGCATTGATCTGTAAAGCAATTAAGATACCGATGACAACGAGAATTATTTCTCCAAGGGCATAAAAAATATATTTACTGAATTTACCCTCAGCAAATAATGACTTTCTTATCCTTCTAAAAAATTTTATCATCACTTTTATATGATTCCAGAATTCCTTAGAAGGACTGTACTGCTCGATTTTTATTCAGCTAAAGAATAAACCTGCTGTGCAATTTCTAATTCTTCATTTGTAGGAATTACCAGAATAGAGACTTTACTTCCCTCCTTTTCTATGCTTCTCATTTCTTTTGAACGATATCTGTTTTTACCTGCATCAATATGAATATTAAAATATTCCATATTTTCACAAACAAGAGCTCTCAAGTGGTCACTGTTCTCTCCTATCCCTGCTGTAAATACAATGGCATCAAGACCATTGAGTGCAGCGACATATGAACCTATGTATTTTTTTATGCGATAAGCATTCATATTTAATGCAAGTATGCATTCTTTATTACCACGGGAGGCCTCATCTTCTATATCGCGCATATCACTGTAACCTGTAAGTCCCAGCATTCCACTTTTATTATTTAAAAGCGCACCAACTTCTTCACCGGTATAACCTAATTCACTGATCATGTAAAAAATAACCGATTGATCTATATCTCCACTCCTTGTTCCCATAATCAAACCGTTAACCGGGCCAAAACCTAACGAAGTATCTATACACACGCCATTCTTTATAGCGCTCATACTACAACCGTTACCTAAATGTATGGTAATAATTTTAGATTTCTTTTTATTTAAGTAGTCTAATGCCTTTGCTGCCACATATTTATGACTTGTACCGTGAAATCCATAAAGTCGTATTTTATTGTCTTCTAAGAATTTTTGAGGTATCGCATACTGATATGCTTTCTGCGGAATCGTTTGGTGAAAGGCTGTATCAAAAACGGCAATTTGTTTGGCTCCTGTAAAAATATCTTCGGCAACTTCTATACCTGTTAGATTATGTGGATTATGCAGTGGTGCAAGTGAAAAAAGTTTTCTTATCTGTTCTTTTACAGTAGCATCTACTATAACCGTTTTTGTAAACTGACTGCCACCATGTACAATGCGATGCCCTACTAAACTTACTTCATTTACATTTTTAAGAACTCCCGTATTCTCAATAAGCAAGTGTGCCGCTATTGTTTCTAAACCTTCTTTATGCGATGCAATTTTTACATCTTGTGTAAAGGTTTGGGTAGAACTTTTATAATGAAGTCGGCTGCCTTCTATCCCTATGCGTTCTACCATACCAGAAGCAATGACTTCTTCTGATGGCATATTAAAAAGTTGAAATTTTATTGAAGAACTCCCTGAATTGATTACTAATACGTGCATAAAATTAAATTCCTTGCGCCTGAATGGCGGTGATAATTACGGTGTTAAAAATGTCATCTACAGTACAGCCTCGGCTTAGATCGTTAACGGGTTTATTTAATCCCTGCAACATGGGCCCAATTGCCAGAGCCCCGGTTTCTCTTTGTACAGCCTTGTAGGTATTGTTCCCTGTATTTAGATCTGGAAATATAAGTACACTTGCCTGCCCGGCAACTTCAGAGTCTGGTAGTTTACTTTTACCTACTCGCATATCGACCGCAGCATCATATTGTATAGGTCCTTCTATCTTTAGATCAGGGCGTTTTTCTTTTACAATATTTGTAGCTTCTCGTACCCGATCTACGTCTTCACCTTTTCCTGAAGTTCCTGAAGAATAAGACAACATAGCGATCTTTGGCTCAATGCCAAAAGCTATACTGCTTTCTGCTGAAGAAATAGCGATCTCTGCAAGTTCTTCCGCAGAAGGATTAGGGTTAATTGCACAATCACCAAAAACAGAAACACGATCTTCAAGACACATAAAGAATACAGACGAAACGACTGAAACTCCCGGTTTAGTTTTAATAAACTGAAGCGCAGGTTTTATGGTATGCTGCGTAGTATGCGCTGCTCCTGAAACCATACCGTCTGCATCGCCTTTGTAGATCATCATCGTACCATAATAAGAAACATCTGCCATCCAGTCTCTGGCGATATCCATATTTACATTTTTGTGTTTTCTCAACTCGTAAAACGTATTGACGTAATCTTCAAATTTATCTGACTTGATGGGGTCTATAATGTTCACTTTAGAAAAATCTAAAGCAATACTATTTGCGGTGGCTTTCTGCTTTATTTTTTCAGGATCACCCAGCAACGTTATTGTCACCAGGTTTAGATCTACCAGATGCGAAGCTGCACTTAATATACGCACATCATCTCCTTCTGGCAGAACTATGTGTTTTTTTGAAGTTTGAGCACGCTTCATCAAGCTATACTGAAACATGCGAGGTGTTATACCTCCCGCCTCAAGAGTAAGTAAATGTTCTACCAAATTATCAAATGCAAGTTCCCGTTCAAAAACCGCTAATGAAGTTTCGATTTTCTGAGTGCTGTCTGCATAAATGTGCGATTTTACAGCTCCTATGCGATTTGTAACCGAAAAAGTTCCATCTTCTACAGAAACTATAGGTACTATTTGTGAGAGACCTTCTATAAGTTTTAAGATAGGTTCTTCAGGTATAAGTCCGCCGGTTAATATTATTCCAGAAATTCTGGGATAATTACTTGAAATATTTGCCTGTAAAGCGCCTAAGATTATATCTGCTCTGTCTCCCGGGGTGATAACAAGACTATCTTCTTTTAAATGCGTTAGATAATTGCGCAGTTGCATTGCTCCCACACCATAATTACCGGTCTGATTATCTAAAAAATCGGCCCCAAAGAGCACTTTTCCGCCCAATTCTGCCACGATTTCTTTAACCGTGGGATGTGCTAATTTATCTGTATAAGGAATTGCAAATACTGCTACGTTCTCTGGTAAAAAGTTTTTAAGACCATCAGTCGCAATTTGCAAATTCTCTGGTTGAACTTTATTAGCGACAACTGCTATCACGGCCACATCTTTCTCTATAAAAGAAGTGTAAGCTATCTGCAAACTCCCCATGAGTTCATCTTTATTCTTCCCTACCCCGCTAGCTACAATAATCGTTGGGATTCCTAAATTTTTCGCGATAAGCACGTTGGTATCAAATTCAAAAATGCTTCCTTCTCCCGTAAAATCAGATCCTTCAACAAGCACAAAATCAAACCTATCTTCTAAAGCTTTGTATTTGCTTATAATTGTATCTAAAATTTCGCCGGCTTTATCTTCGTTGCGTTTTCTTATTATTTCATTTCGAGTAAACGCATAAGCATCTTCATAGTCGAGGTCGATATCAAAAAAAGAAAGAACTGTATTTATGTGATTGTCTTTTCCGCCTGGTTTATCAACGTTTATAATGGGACGAAAAAAACCAACTTTTGCCGTCTTACCCAGAAGTGTGCGCATTAAGCCCAAAGTGATAACAGATTTACCACTGTCTGGCTCAAGCGTTGCTATATAGATACCTTTATTCATGCTTTTAGTGTTTGATCAAAAATACGGCTTATTTAAAAATATGGTGTTGACAGATGTCAGTGTTTCTTATTGCTGAATAAAATATGCGTATAGCAAGAGAGGCTGCATTTCTTAGTAGGATAATAACCCTGTTTTAATACTGAAATAACTTTAAATTCATAATTTCCCTCAAACTAACTAATCTTAAAAAATATCATGCTTAAGTATTTTTCTCTCTTACTGCTAATTTTAGCAGCTATCCCTGTTCAGGCTCAACAAGATTCAATTCATTTAAAATTGATGACATCTAATATTAGATATGCAAACCCTGATGACGGCATCAATTTTTGGGACAACCGGAAAGACTGGTACGCAGAAAGTGTAAACTTTTCTGATATCGACATTTTTGGAGCTCAGGAAGCACTTTATGCTCAGGTAGAAGATATAAAGAAAAGCCTAAATCAATATGACTTTATTGGTACTGGTAGAGATGGTGGTAATGCTGGTGAATTCTCACCTATATTTTATAAAAAAGAGAGGTTTCAGGTTTTAGACAGTGCGACGTTCTGGTTATCGCCCACACCTGAAAAAGTCGCATCAAAAGGATGGGATGCTGCCCTGCCTCGTATTGTGACATGGGCAAAGTTTAAAGATAAAAGCAGCGATAAGATTTTCTTCTTTTTTAATACTCATTTTGACCACATGGGTGTAGAGGCTCGCGAAGAAAGTGCACAATTGATTTTAAATAAAGCTAAAGAAATTGCGGGAGATACACCTTTCTTCTTAACCGGTGATTTTAATGTGCCTCCTTCAGAAAATCCTTATAAGATAATAACGCAGGAGTTGAGTGATGCAGCTCTCAAAGCAAATAAGACCTACGGCCCGCCATATACCTTTAACGGCTTTCAATTAGAACCAGACTTTAACAGAGATCGTATAGATTACATTTTCTATAAAGGAAATACCATTACTATTGACAAATATCAGGTTCTTGATGCACAAAGGGGAGCCTTTTTTATCTCAGATCATTTTCCCGTAATTATAGATGCCGTTTTAAAATAAATGTAGTTTAGAGGTAAAAATCGGTTGAAAACAAACAAAAATCGGGGCGATTGCCCCGATTTTCTGTTTAATCATGTGAATTAAATTTTATTTATTAAAAATATCCATCACGCCTTCAAACTGCGCCGTGTCAAAATCTGCTCCTTCTTTATCTATAGATTCTGCAAACTTGATCATGTCACTTACATTCATATTATCGCCCAGCACGCGAGCCAGTAAAAAACCTTTATTCTCATCCTGTGCAAAGACAATAACCTCATCAATAGCATCTTCTTCACCCTTATAGTACAAACGCATGCGTTGTCCCGGTTTACCAAAGTTCATTAACTCATCATAAGAATCATTAGAGAGTATATTCTTGATCTTAACCGTCTCAGTATCATATTTCTCTTTAGTACCTCCACTTAAAGGATACGCAAGAAGATTTACTTTTTTTACAGTGTTCAAAACCTTTTTTTGGTCTTCTGTAAGTTTATCAGATTTAGGGCTAATGAGACTCGTAGGCACATCTACCATGACAAAATCATCATTTTCTTTATTATCTACATAATACTCCTGAAGTGTTTGCTCTTTATTGCAACTAGCCAATACTAAGAATAGTAAAAGCATGCTTCCTAATTTTAAAATTCTCATAGTTTTACTAATTTACCTTTACGTTTTTAAGCTCTTCACTACCTGAGAAGTTTATGCTGCTTGCGATCTTACCTATTTCTTTAAGATCGATATCTCCTGTAATTTTAATAATCACAGTATCGTCTTTAACTGCTGTGCCATCCATAAACATGACAAATTCTTTTACAAAATCATCATTTTTACCGGGCTTATAGTAAAATCTTACATTCTTACCATCATCCTTTACACGCATAAGTTGCTCAAGTTTAGCCGAACTTAAATAACTATTAAATTCAGATTTCATCAGTTTTGCTGTAGCGTCACTTTTTGTACTAAAAACTTTAATATCTTCAAGATTATTGACCATATTGATATAGTTCTGCATTTCAGGATCTTTAGAATCGAGATCAATTTTTCCTAAAAGCTTAAACATCTTAGGGGTTACGATCATAGCAGAAACATCTTTCATGTCTTCAAACTTGTCAAAACCAGATTGCGCAAACGCCGTTATGCTCAAACAAAGGACTATCGTACTTATTATTAACTTTTTCATTTTTATTGCTTTAATTGTTATTTTAAATATTTATCTGTTGTTTTTTTAAATTCTCCCAGTGCATCTAATTGATCTGTGCCTTCATCTATAAAACTAGACACCATATATAAAGTTTGCTTTGCTTTTAATGCGGCAATTTGGGGGTCTTTATAAGTGCCGTAATCATGTTGTGATTGTGACCCATCATACGTAAAAAGTACACCCAGCACTATCGCAAATCCCGCAGCTAAGGGAATCCAGCGTAAAAGAGGTCGCTCTTGAGGGATGTTTATTTCTCCTGTAAATGTTTCTTCTTTAGCTTCCGCGAAAGCATTAAAAAGAGGCATATAAGACTCAAGATGTGGTGCTACTTTACCTGCTGCAAAGTATTGCTTCAATGCTTTTTCTTCAGCCAGAGTTGTTTCTCCTTCAAAATACTTTTCGAGCAGTTGCTCAATTCTATCTAATTCCATAGCTGTGTTTTTTTATCAACTGTTCTCGTATTGTTTTTCGCGCTCGAGAAAGTGCCACGCGTACTGCTGTTTCATTTATTCCCAGATGCTCTGCTATCTCTGCATTTGTATATTCTTCTACATCCCGCAACTGCAAAATAAGCTGCTGTTGCTCGGGTAGATCTTTCATCAATTTAAACACCCAGTTTACGGCATCCTTGTTTTCAGTTTGTTTACCTGTATTGTAACTGGTATCCTCATAATTACTGTGAACTATCTTAAGGTTACTGCTGCTTTTAGCTTTTAACTTATCGTAGCAATAGTTTTTTGTCATTGTAATCGCAAAAGCTTCTGTACTCCTGTACTTTTTCATTTCAGCTCTTTTAGTCCAAAGTTTTAAAAGAATTTCCTGAGTGGCGTCTTTAGCTTCTTCTTCAGAGACAAGCAACCGGCGTGCCAGGCGATATATCTTATCCTGAAAAGGAGTGACCTCTTTTAAAAATTCTTTAGACTTCATTTGCAATGCGGTTAGTTATAAGGATGACGACCCAACATAAAATTTGTTACAAACAATTCATTCATTACAATAATACCCTATTTTTAGGGTTCTTAAATAAAATTGAAAAATGAAAAAGATTTCTTACACCCTAATAGGGATTCTTCTTTTATGCACTACCGTTTCTTGTTTTAAAGATAAAGACGATGAAGTTATAGCTGCATCTGATCTCGAGATTCAGAACTTTATCTACGAGGCAATGAATATCTGGTATCTCTACAAACCCGATGTACCACCGCTGGCTGATGATTATTTTAATACACAGGATGAACTTGATTCATATTTAAATGGATTTGATACTCCGGAAGATCTCTACTATAACGGTCTTTTATCTAACGTTGACCGCTTTAGTTTTATCACAGACGATTACCGTGAACTGGAAAATACATTTGCCGGTGTAAGTAAAAATAACGGGATGGACTATGGCCTCTCTTTATATCCTAATAACTCAAGTCTTGCATTTGGTTTTGTGCGCCTCGTATTACCGGGAACCTCTGCAGAAGATAGCGGAGTTACAAGAGGGATGTTATTTAATACAATTGATGGCGAAAATATAAATACCGTTGCCACAAGTGGTGGTCGCAGTCTTAACTCTCGAGCAGTAGAACTTTTAAGTCAGGATACATATACGATAGGTCTGGCCACCCTAGATAATAATGGTGATATTGTATCAACCGGTGAAACGATAACACTTATAAAAGCAGAATATACTGAGAACCCTATTTACATTGCAAAAACTTTAGATGTGGGCAATGAAAAAGTAGGTTATCTTATGTATAATTCATTTACATCTAATTTTGATGGTGAGTTAAATGATGCTTTTGCAACATTTAAAGCAGATGGTGTTACAGATCTTGTTCTAGATTTGCGCTATAATGGCGGCGGCTCTGTGCGCACAGCGACAGATCTTGCTGCAATGATCACTGGTCAATTTGCAGGTGAAATATTCTCAACAGAAGTCTGGAATCCTCAAATACAAGCAGCCTTTGAAGCTCAGGAGCCTGAAAATTTAAATAATCGATTTAATACAAAAACCAGTACGAATGCAGATATTAATAGTCTTAATTTAAACCGGGTATACATATTAACAACAGGAAGTTCTGCTTCGGCCAGTGAATTAGTGATTAACGGGCTTAATCCTTATATAGATGTAATTCAGATAGGAACAACAACAGTAGGTAAATTTCAGGCATCAACCACTTTTTATGATTCTGAAGCTCCTAGTTTTGCAAGAGATGGGGCAAATCCTAATCATTTTTATGCCATACAGCCACTCATCTTAACTTCTGCTAATGCTAATGGTGTAACAGGTTTTGTAAATGGTCTTGAGCCTGATATTGAAGTACAGGAAAGAATTAGCAACTATGGCGTATTGGGAGATCAGGATGAACCTCTACTTGCTGCGGCACTAGATGATATTAACCCTAACAGATCGTTTGATACTGTGAAAAAAGAAGAGAAATTAGGACCACCTATTGAACTTGTAGGAGAAAATGGAATGACAAGTCCTGCTTATCAACGCATGTATGTTGATTTAAAGAAGTAAAAACCGCTCTAAAACATATAAAAACCTCCGCTTTTCAACTGAAAATCGGAGGTTTTTTTATTATTCCTTCTCGTCATTCTGAATTAAATTCAAAATGACGGCACCACCTTAGTCCTGCAAGGTTTTTGCAACCTTGTAGGTTTTCTACAAATTCAAATTAAAACCAACTCTAAAGTTCCTACCTTTCGTGGTATAACCCACTAATTCCTATAATTTATAATCTTCAAAGCCTTCTGAACAGAATGACGCAGTAATCCTGCAAGGTTTTTGCAACCTTGTAGGTTTTCTACAAATACAAATTAAACCCAACTCTAAAATTCCTACCCTTAGTGGTATAGCCCACTAATTCCTGGTAATCTTCATTAAAAATATTATTGAGCCCGGCAAAGAGTTTTATTTTGTTGTGCATTACCTGCTGACTCACATAAAAATCAAGCAAACCATAGGCATCAAGTTTTACATCTTCATAAGTGATAAAATCAGTATCCACGCGTGAAGCATTGTATTGATAGCTAAAAGAAGCGTAAGTTTCAGGTGAAAAATCATAACCCAATGAAGCATTAATCTTATGTTTCGGCAAGCGCAAAGTCATTTTATCTTTATTTTCAGTAAAGGTATAATTGGCGCGCAACTGTAAATTTTTAATCGGTCGGGTTTCCAGTTCAAATTCAACTCCCTGCACCGTAAAATCCTCAGTTATGTTTTGATATTGACTTTCAAACGTGTCAAAATCAATCGTTACATAATCGATAAAGTTTTCTTCCAGACGGTTAAAATAGGTTCCGCTTACGCGAAAAACACCCGATTTCCATTCAATTCCACCTTCAATAGTGCGGTTTTCTTCGGGTTCCAGTTCAGGATTTTTGCCATAAGGACCATACAATTGCGTGAGTGAAGGCGCTATAAAAGAAGTCGCATAGCTTCCGAAAAACTTCAAATATCCTTTTTCTTGATCAAAACTATACGATGGATTTAAACTATAGGTCGCATGCGAACCGTATTCACTGTGGTTATTTAAACGTGCGCCGGCATTGATGTTCAACCCAAAAGGAGAAACGTACACCACATTGGCATAAGGATCGGCATTAGAAGTTTCCTTTTTTTCTCCAAAATCGGTTCTACCTTCCACATAATTAAAACCAAGCACCGTATAAAACTGATCGCTAAATGTATAGCGGTTAAATACATCCAGAATATAACTGTCTGCATCATACGCACTGGGATAGTTGGATTCAAAATTGCGCCCAATACTGTTGTATGCGGCATTTAGCGTGATGCTTCCTTTAGAATAACTGTATTCAGAAGATAATCCCACACGTTTCTGAGTGCTTTCTGAAGTAAAATCAGCATCTTCCATGGGATACGAATTATCGTAAGCTGCATCATAATGATCGTAAAGGGCGTAAGCATTCAGTTTAAAATTTTCGCTAAACGCGTATCCCAACTTTACATTGGCATTATAGCGGGAAAAGGGATCTTTCTCATTGCTGTCTTCATCAATTACCGCCGAAAGGCCATCGGTATATTGATTCCCGAAACCGGCCAGATAGGTAAACTTGTTAAGTGTTCCGTTTACCGAAACCCGGTTTTGATAATCGTTCAGCCCAAAATTGCGGTTGTTTTGAGATTCGTTGCTACCGGCTACTGCGGTGAGTTGCGCCGAAATTTTATCAGCTCCTGCTTTTTTAGTCGTGATATTGATTACCGCTGTTGCGGCACCGCTTCCATAAAGTGTACTGGCTGCGCCCTTGATAATTTCAATACTCTCAATACTGTTGATGTCTAGCAAACGCAAATCAAAATCATTGGCAATAGCAGAAGGATCGGTCATTTGCACCCCGTCTATCAGCACGAGCACCTGCCGGTTATTTCCACCGCGCACATAATAGCTTAGGTTTTGTCCGGCATTGCTGCGGCTTCCATTAATCTCAATCCCACTAATGGTATTGATCACTTCTGCCACGGTTTTTCCCTGGTTTTTTGCCAGTTCGTCCTGTGTGATTTTCACGACGACTTTTCCGCTGTTTTCGCGTTTCAGTTCAAATTTTGAGTCGGTAACCACGACTTCATCCAGTTGTTCTGCCTGTTGGGCAAAACCCGTTAGGCACGCCAAAAGAGCGGCACCTAAAACGTAATTTTTGGTGTTCATTAAAAAATGTGTTGTACGGAAAAAGGTATGAAGCATCCTTCATACAAACCTTTATCCCGAAGGTTTGACAATAGTGAATAAAGGCAGGTCTCCTGGCTCGCGTATAAAGATTCACCTTCCCGCCCCCTCTATCGGGGCAGTGGTATTAAAGAGTAATCTTCACCGCCTGTGATTGCACAGGCTAAGCTTACAGTTGCGGGAACAGCTCAGGATTTATTGAAGTACGAAAAGCAAAATTGAGAAACGAAAAAATAAAATCCGCATTCATCAATTATAAATCGTAAATCAGCTCACCTGATTCCCTTTTAAGGACGTTTTTTTAAATTAAAAACATCCACCAAAATTCAGGTGCGAAGATAAACAAATCGGAAAGGCAGTATTCATTTTTTTATTTAATCTTACTTTTGAGCGATGAGAAAATCTGATTTTTCAATGAAAAAAAACACTAGCATTTTAAAAACCAATCATATCCCGCAACCAAAAGGGCTTAGATTTTCCGGATTTTTGGCATTTAAAACCGGTTTTTTAGTACTTCTGGTCGGTTTTTCATCCTGTAAGCAAGGCGAAAAAGACACAACTCCGCTGGCTGCTTCTGCTCAAAAAGTCAATATTAATTACGCCGAAGGATTTTCAGTCACAGATTATGAAGATTACAAAATACTGGCTGTAACCGAAGCTTTCCCCGGCAGTGATCATGTTTATAATTATGCGTTGGTGAAACCCGGAAAATCGGTGCCGGACAGCTTAAAAACTGACGCTACTATTCAAATTCCCGTAAAAAGAATTGTGGTTACCTCTACTACCCACATTCCGTCCCTGGAGATGTTGGGCGTAGAAAATACGCTTGTGGGATTTCCCAATCTCGATTATATTTCTTCGCAAAAAACCCGTGAACGTATCGCTCAGGGCGAAATACAGGAACTGGGACAAAACGAGTCGATCAATACCGAAACCACCATCAACCTCGATCCAGATGTGGTGGTGAGCTTTGGAGTAGAAGGCCAAAATAAATCCTTGACTTCGTTACAGCGCGCCCATATTCCAGTATTGTATAACGGAGATTGGGTTGAACACTCGCCCTTGGGCAAGGCAGAATGGATAAAATTTTTCGGTGCTCTTTATGACAAGCAGGAGCTGGCCGATTCGCTTTTTAATAGCATAGCAACCCAATATGAAGCAGCAAAGAAACTTTCGCTTCAAGCGAAAGAAAAACCTACCGTTTTAAGTGGATCGCTATTTAAAGATGTCTGGTATTTGCCGCACGGCGATAGCTGGGCCGCCCAATTGATCGCTGATGCCAATGCCGATTATTTGTATAAAAACACTCAGGGAACCGGCAGTATTGCTTTAAGTTTGGAAGAAGTACTCGATACGGGACAACAAGCTGATTTCTGGATCGCACCCAATGCTTTTGAATCTTATGCTGAACTGGAAAATGCCAACCCGGTGTATAGCAAATTCAAGGCTTTTCAGGAGAAAAAAATATACGGTTTTGCTTCCGCGAAAGGAGAAACCGGGGGACTCATTTATTACGAACTTGCACCTAATAGACCAGATTGGGTATTGCAGGATCTGGTGCATATTTTTCATCCCGATCTCCTCCCCGATTACGAACCTCATTTTTTTAAACCCCTTGCAGAACACTAAAAAACATACGCTGGCTTTTATAATTCTGGGTATTCTCCTGGTGGTGGTTTTTTTGACCAACATCAGCTTAGGATCGGTAAGGATTCCCATTTCGGAAGTTTTTACCGCGCTTAGCGGAGGTACAAGCAGTAAAGAATCCTGGAACTATATTTTAATCGATTATCGTCTGCCCAAAGCGCTGGCTGCCATTCTTACCGGCAGCGGACTTGCAGTTGCCGGCCTGATGATGCAAACCCTTTTTAAGAATCCACTAGCGGGTCCTTTTGTCCTGGGAATTAGTAGCGGTGCCAGTTTAGGTGTGGCAATCTTAATTTTAGGAGCGGGTTTTTTCGGGTTTTCAGCCAGTTTAATTTCCGGAAGCTGGGGTGCAATAATTGCTGCCAGTTTGGGAAGTTTTTTGGTGTTGAGCATCGTTATTCTCGTCGCTTCCCGGGTACAGGATGCCATGGCACTACTTATCATCGGTTTGATGTTTGGAAGTCTTACCGCTGCTGTAGTAAGTATTCTGGCCTACTTTAGTCCCGCAGAAGAATTACAGCGCTACATCTTTTGGTCATTTGGTAGTTTAGGAGATATTTCCTGGAGAGCGATGGGCGTACTTTCGCTTTGCTATTTAACCGGGATTATACTTTCCATTTTTACCTTAAAAAATCTGAATAGTTTATTGCTGGGCGATGCCTATGCAAAAACCATGGGCGTACACCTCAAAAAAAGCAGGTTTTTAATAATAATCACTACCAGTATTTTAGCCGGAAGTTTAACCGCTTTTACGGGGCCAATTGCTTTTGTGGGGCTGGCGGTTCCTCATTTGATCAGGCAGTGGTTTAATTCGGCCAATCATTGGGTATTGATGCCTGCTTGTATGCTGGGTGGGGCTTTGCTGATGTTGATTTGTGACAGCATTGCACAGGCGCCCTTTAGTCACTACACCTTACCCATTAATGCGATAACTTCCCTGGTGGGTGCGCCCGTAGTGATCTGGCTTTTGGTTCGAAAAAAGAAATTGTTGTTTTAGATGGAAAAGGACAAAAAATCAGGCAATTTCAATCAAAAATCGGTTTTAAAGACCGAAAATCTGGTAATTGGGTATTCCGCTAAAGCGAAAGAAAAAGTCATTGCAGAAACTATCAATATCGATTTACAAGCAGGAAATCTCGTTGGACTTATAGGCGTAAATGGTTCAGGAAAATCGACGCTCATCCGGACGCTATCAGGCTTACAGGAAAAGTTGGGTGGGAGTATTTTTTTAGGTAATGAAAAGAAACTCGAACAAATTTCTGCTGAGGACCGCTCACGAATTATTAGCGTTGTACTCACTGGACAGGCGATTTCAAAGAACCTCAGTGTTTTTGAACTGGTGGCTCTAGGTAGACAACCCTACACCAACTGGCTGGGAAAACTTTCGCATACCGATTTTCAAATTATTGAAGATGCACTTGCCGCAACCGAATTACAAGAATTAAAATACGAAAAGTGCCACACCTTAAGTGACGGGCAGTTACAACGTGCACTGATCGCCCGAGCCCTGGCACAAGACACCGATTTGATCATACTGGATGAACCTACAACCCATCTTGATCTGCACCATAAAGCTTCCGTTTTGTCCTTGCTGAAAAATATCTGCAAGCAAACCTCCAAAACTATTTTATTTTCTACCCATGATATTGAGTTGGTGCTTCCGCTTTGCGATCAATTAATTGTGATGCAGGATAAAAAAGTGGTAATCAACACACCCAAAAAGTTGATTGAAGATGATGTATTTTCCCATCTCTTTCCTGAAAATACAATTGGTTTTGATAAAAAAACTCAGCGCTTTTTTCTTAAAAAATAAGAAAACCAGCGACCTAAAACTCGAGGCCAAATCTTTATCTTTGGCAAAAACGCCTAGATGAGTGATTTAACCATATCCCTGATTATTGCTACAGTTTGCCTGATTTTTGGCATTGCAACGGGATATTTCATCGCTTATTTAAAAGGCAGAACGGAGACAAAAACTCTGGAAGAACGGCTCAAACAACAGCTGATACAACTGCAACGGTTAGAAAAAACCCTTTTAGAAAATACCGATGAACGCAATAATCTGCTCAGCGAAATAAGCAATATTCAAACAGCACTGACTACTCGAAATGTTGAATTTGCCAATCTCAAACAGCGTATTGAGGAAAAGAATGCAGAACTGGAACAGCTTCAGGAGAAGTTTACCAAAGATTTTGAGATTGTCGCCAATAAAATTTTAGATGAAAAATCCAGTAAATTCACGTTGCAAAACAAAGAAAATCTGGATATCATCTTAAAGCCACTTCAGGAAAAAATCAACAGTTTTGAAAAAAAGGTGGAAGACACCAATAAAGAAAGTTTAGGACGACATAGTGAACTGCGGCAGCAAATTAAAGGATTGGCAGAGCTGAACCTGCAAATGAGCAAAGATGCTGATAACCTGACCAAAGCTTTAAAGGGAGATACCAAGATGCAGGGAAATTGGGGCGAATTGATCCTGACCCGGGTACTGGAAAAATCCGGGTTGGAACTGGGCCGGGAGTATACCTTGCAGGACAGTCACACCACGCCCGAGGGCAAACGCTTACAAACCGATGTGATCATTCATTTACCCGACGGTAAGAAAATGATCGTAGACAGCAAGGTTTCGCTGGTCGCTTTTGAGCGTTTTGTTTCCGAAGAAAATGAGACTGAGAGACTCATCTATTTAAAGCAACATATTCAATCTGTAAAACGACATGTAGACCAACTCAGCGCAAAGAATTATCAACTTTTGCTGGAAGAAAGTCCGGATACGGTTTTTATGTTTATCCCTATAGAACCCGCTTTTGCAATTGCTTCGGCCAATGCGCCTAATCTTTACGAAGAAGCTTTTGGTAAAAATGTGATCATCGTAACGCCCTCTACCCTGCTCGCAGCTCTACGCCTGGTAGATAATCTGTGGCAGAATGACCGCCAAAAAAAGAATGCTATCGCCATCGCTACGCAGGCAGGTGCTCTTTATGATTCGTTTTCAAACCTTACCGAAGAATTATTAAAAATAGGCCGCCAACTGGGGACCGTTCAAAATACCTATGAAAACTCCATGAAAAAGCTCACCGGGCGCGGAAATCTTATCAACCGGGTAGAAAAACTTCGGAAACTGGGCGCTAAAGCCAGTAAACAAATCGATCAAAAATTAGTATATCGCGCCGAAGATGAGGAAACAGAAGCTTATGCAGAAGAAAATAATATTGAAGAAAACGACTAAATTAGATTTATGAAAAAAGTATTAGGAATTATTATTGGAAGCATTGTTATACTAGCCCTGGCTTTTTATGCTTTTGTATATTTTGTCACCTACAGCGAAGGTACTCGAGCTGGAGAACTGATCAAATTTAGTCATAAAGGAGTCATGGTTAAAACCTGGGAGGGGCAAATAAGTCAGGGTATTAGCGGGGCACAGATCTTTGATTTTTCGGTGCTTGATAAAAACGACGATGTGATTCAAAAACTTAAGGATTATCAAGGGAGTTATGTAAAGCTTTCTTATGTAGAGCGCTACACAACTTTTTTCTTTTGGGGCGATACAAAATACTTTGTTACCGATGTAGAACAGGAAAATTCACCTCATTTCAACAGAAACTAAATGGCCGTTGATTATAAAAATATTGAAGAATCGCAGGTTACTATTTCGCAGTTAATGCTTCCCTCATACACAAATTTTAGCGGAAAGATTCACGGAGGGTACATATTATCTTTGATGGATCAAATCGCCTTTGCCTGTGCTTCTAAACATTCTGGTAATTACTGTGTCACCGCCTCTGTTGATACAGTTGATTTCTTAAGCCCAATAGAAGTTGGCGAACTTGTTATTATGAAAGCTTCTGTAAATTATGTGGGACGCACCTCAATGGTGATTGGCATACGTGTAGAGGCTGAAAATATTCATAACGGAACGAAGAAACACTGCAATTCTTCCTATTTTACTATGGTTGCTAAAGACAAGGAAGGCAAAAGTGTAGCAGTACCCGGTCTTACCTTGAAATCTAAAACTGAAGTACGGCGTTTTGTAAAAAGCATGAAGCGTCAGGAAATGAAAGTTAATAGGAAAATTGAATTTAAGAGTACAGATTTTGTGTCAATCGAGAATCTTGATGAGGTTAAAAAACACAATATTATTCTGGAATATGTACCAAAATAAAAAGCCGATCAATTGATCGGCTTTTAGTATTTATTTTCTAATTAAAGAATTAGTTTTTTATTAATTTCTGAGTAAAAGAATTTGAACCATTGTCAATCTGCACAAGGTAAACACCACGTTTAAGATTGCTTACATCCATCCCGTTTCTAATACTATTTGCTCCCAAAGCTTCTCGTTTAACAACCTTACCTAAAATATCATAGAAAGTAACATCAATACGACTTGTATTAGATCTATTCTGAAAATAGATACGATCTTTTACAGGATTAGGATATACCTTAAATGAAGGTTCTTTTTGAGAAGAAGTTCCTAAATTCTCTACTACAGATATCGTTCCCTCCATAGAATCGATATGAAAGGTGCAGTAGTAATCTATTTCTGCTACTTCTATAAAAGTATATTCATATACAAAACCCTTTGATGAGGAAACAGACGACTGAAAATCACTGGGAGCATCAGGATCATCACTTGCCACATCATGCGTCATAGAGTCGCCCCAAACCCACTTAACAGTGTCGCCCACCTGAATTTCTATATCAGCAGCAGCACCAACAGTTGGATCTTTCCAATCTATGGTATACGTTGTTTGCGCCCAAATTGATGCAAATGCAAAATAAACGAAAGCTAGTAAAGTAAATTTCATGCCATATGAACGTGTTTAATTTGTAACAAAATTACATGAATTTAAACTTTTAAGTCTAAAATAAGAACTACAAAATGAGTTAATTATAGTTAAAAGACTGCTTTTGTTTATTAATGTTGCAAATATTATCGATTTAAATACATTTTTCTTCTTGAATACAGATCATAAAATGCATCATCCTTCAAACTGTCTATGAATAAAATGCTTTCACCTGTACTTTTCATTTCAGGTCCCAACTTCTTATTTACATTAGGGAACTTGTTGAATGAAAAAACGGGTTGCTTGATGGCATAACCTTCTAATTTAGGCTGAAAATTAAAATCTGTCACTTTCTTTTCTCCTAACATTATTTTAGTAGCATAATTTACATACGGTTCGCCATATGCTTTTGCAATAAATGGTACTGTACGCGATGCTCTTGGGTTAGCCTCAATAATATAAACTGTATCGTCTTTAATGGCAAACTGAATGTTGATAAGACCAACGGTATTAAGTGCCAAAGCTATTTTATGCGTGTGATCTTTAATTTGTTGCAAGACAAGGTCGCCTAAATTAAAAGGAGGTAAAAGCGCATTAGAGTCGCCAGAATGAATTCCGCAGGGTTCTATGTGCTCCATGATGCCTATTATGTAAACATTCTCTCCATCACATATCGCATCAGCTTCTGCTTCTATTGCACCATCGAGATAATGGTCTAGTAACAATTTATTGTTAGGTATCTTACGCAGTAGATCTACTACAGTTTCTTCAAGTTCATCTTTATTGATAACAATTTTCATTCCCTGACCGCCTAATACATAAGAAGGTCGTACTAATATTGGGAAATCAAGTTTATCTGCCACAGCAAGGGCTTCTTCTGCCGTTTCTGCTACATCAAATTCAGGGTAAGGAATATTATTTTCTTTTAATAAGCGAGAAAAGCTTCCTCTGTCTTCTGCAAGATCTAGTGCTTTAAAGCTGGTTCCAATTATTTTGATTCCGTAACGATCAAGCTTTTCGGCCAGCTTTAAAGCTGTTTGTCCACCTAATTGAACAATTACACCTTCCGGCTTTTCGTGACGGATAATATCGTAGATATGTTCCCAAAAAACGGGTTCAAAGTATAATTTATCGGCAATATCAAAATCTGTTGAAACCGTTTCAGGATTACAATTGATCATGATCGTCTCATAACCACATTCTGCTGCAGCCAAAACTCCATGTACACAACAGTAATCAAACTCGATCCCCTGCCCTATTCTATTAGGCCCTGAGCCAAGTACAACAATCTTCTTTTTATCAGAAACCTTGCTTTCATTATCTGAGAAACGCTCACCTGAGGCAAGTTGCATGTCGCTCTCAAAAGTAGAATAGAAATAAGGCGTTTGTGCTACAAATTCTGCTGCACAGGTATCTACCAGTTTATAAACACGATTAACTTTTAGTTCATCACGCTTATTATAAACATCGCTCTCAAGACAATCTAGCATATGAGCTATCTGTCTGTCTGCAAAACCTTTCTGCTTTGCTTCAAGAAGAAGATCTCGCGGCAGACTGTCTATCTCGTAATTAGAAATTTCTTTCTCGAGTACATTAAGCTCTTCATATTGTTTAAGAAACCACATATCTATTTTTGTGATCTCATGAATGCGACTCAGTGGAATTCCTATTTGTATCGCATCATAGATTACAAAAACTCGATCCCATGACGGGTATGTCAATTTATCTATAATGACATCATAATTTGTTTCACCTTTACCGTCTGCTCCTAAACCGTTGCGCTTAATCTCTAAAGACTGCGTGGCTTTATGAAGCGCTTCCTGAAAAGAACGACCTATACCCATTACTTCTCCTACAGATTTCATCTGCAGTCCTAGCGTACGCTCGCTACCTTCAAATTTGTCAAAATTCCATCGTGGAATTTTAACGATAACATAGTCTAATGTTGGCTCAAAAAGAGCAGAAGTAGATTTTGTAATTTGATTATCTAGTTCGTCAAGGTTATAACCTATAGCCAGTTTTGTAGCAATTTTTGCAATAGGATATCCTGTAGCTTTAGAAGCTAAAGCGGAAGATCTTGAAACTCGTGGATTGATCTCTATCGCAATTATATCTTCATTTGAGTCTGGGCTTACCGCAAACTGCACATTACAACCGCCGGCAAAATCACCAATGCTGCGCATCATATGAATAGCCAGATCGCGCATTTTTTGATACGTCGTATCACTAAGCGTCATGGCAGGTGCTACTGTTATAGAATCACCGGTATGAATCCCCATAGGGTCCATATTCTCAATGGTACAAATGATAACAACATTATCATTTTTGTCACGTAGCAGTTCAAGTTCATATTCCTTCCAGCCTAACAGCGCCTTATCTATAAGTACCTGATGTATAGGCGATGCCTCGAGACCTCTTGTAAGCAGCTCATCAAATTGATCTGCAGTATGTACAAAAGAAGCCCCAGAACCTCCCAGAGTAAAAGAAGGTCGTATTACAAGCGGAAAACCAAATTCCTGTGCGATTTCTTTACCGTCAAGATAACTACCAGCAATTCTAGCAGGCGCGACAGGAACACCTATTTCTGCCATTAAAGTTTTAAACTTATCGCGATCTTCAGTAATATTTATAGCGTCAATATCAACACCTATAAGTTTTACATCAAAATCTGCCCAAATACCTTTTTCATCTGCTTCTATACAAAGATTCAAAGCAGTTTGCCCTCCCATAGTAGGCAATACAGCATCAATCTGCGGATGCTCTTTTAGTATTTTTACAATAGATTTTGTAGTAAGAGGCAATAGATATACATGATCTGCCATCGCAGGATCTGTCATTATAGTTGCCGGATTAGAATTAATCAAAATGGTCTCAATACCATCTTCACGCAAAGAACGTAAAGATTGAGATCCGGCGTAGTCAAATTCGCAGGCCTGGCCAATTACTATAGGTCCAGAACCAATAATCAAAACAGATTTTAGGTTGTGATTTTTAGGCATTATAAGCTTAGATTAACGGGTTTGGTCAAAAATACGTGTGGAAAGGTTATAAAAAAAGGTGTTACTAATAATAGTAACACCTTTATTTCAAACGGTAAAAAAACCATTATTTTTTATGTCTTAGCTCAGAAGATACAGATATTCTCTTTCTACCTTTGGCTCTTCGGCGGGCTAATACTTTACGGCCGTTAGCAGACGCCATACGCTCGCGAAAACCGTGCTTATTTCTTCTTTTTCTTTTTGAAGGTTGAAACGTTCTTTTCATTTTGTATCTTCTTTTATCTTCCTAAACTTTCTTATCATTTATTTTAGGAGCTACCCTCCCAAAAGCTGGGCGCAAATATACAAAGAGTTTTTACTTACCCAAACGGAAAGTTTAAAATATTTTTGATACTTTTTAGTACCTTTGCCAGCCGCTAAACTAATCTAAGTGAGAAGCTGTATAAAATCGTTTAAAGATAAGCCCTCCTTATTATATTAAATCAATTATTTAAACCCAAAGAATGTTTAATAAAAATATCAAGATTGTACTCTTTGTAATCGTTTTAGGCCTTGCGATCTGGCAATTTATAGAACGAGAAATAGGTAACGGAATTATGCTGGTTCTGCTTTCAGCTATATTTGTGTTGCTTTATTTTAAAAACGAAATTATCATTCTCGCTTTCCTGAGATTGAGAAAGCAGGATTTTCCCGGTGCTCAAAAGTGGCTGGCAAAAATAAAGAATCCTGAAACCGCACTTGTGCGCAAGCAGCAAGGCTACTATAACTACCTGCAAGGGCTTATGGTTTCTCAAACAAATATCTCTCAGGCAGAAAAATATTTTAAGAAAGCTGTAAACCTGGGTTTAAGTATGGATACAGATCTCGCTATGGCGAAAATGAATCTTGCTGGTATCGCGATGACTAAAAACAGAAAACGCGAAGCAGAATTACTTCTCGCCGAAGCTAAAAAACTAGACAAGCATAATATGCTAGACGATCAAATTAAAATGATGAAGCAGCAAATGAAAAAAGCTGCTGGTGCACCCAGACAACAATATGGGCGAGGCGGTCGTCGCTAAAAAACCTTTCTTAAAACCCGATTTTTGAATTCAAAAATCGGGTTTTTTGTGCCCAAAATCGAAATAAAATATGTCGCTTTATATTTTTAGGCATCAATTATTGACATCTCACAAATAGTTATGAGCGGCTATTATTAGGCGCTTTCAGGCATTTTAACGATTTTTTAAGGCTGTTAGCGAAAACATTTTCGTTCCTTTTATCATATCCGTAATCTTGTATTATAAGATGCGTGTATGCAGAAATTTTTACTTCTCTCCTTTCTCTTTACAATTGCAATCTCTAGCTCTCAGGAAATAGAAGAAGATTCTATGCTCTTTTCAGAAGCGCTTGAACTTTATCTTGATGATTATAATCAACAGGCAGACATTGCTCTTCAAAACGGAGATCTGGAATACGCTAAAAATCTTTTTGACACATTAGTAAGCAATCATCTTGAGAATACGTATCTCGACAAACTTAATTTTGAAGGTTATAAAAATTTTTTAAGCTCAACAGATGATTTTGATAAGCCTACAATAATTCTTACTTACACATCATGGTGCATCCCAAGTAAAGGGGAAATTCCCGCTTTAAATGCACTTGCTAATAAATATAGCGACCTCATGAATTTCGTGGTTTTATATTGGGATAAGAAGGAAGTTGTAAAAGCAATGGCAAAACAATTTGACCAGTGTATAGACATTGTTTACGTAGATGAGAGACAGAATAAACACATGCAAACTGTAAATCTTTTAAAGAATGCATTAGGATTGCAACTCTGCTTTGTTCTCTCTGCTAGTGGCGAAATTCTGGATATTAACAGAAGACCTCCTAATTATCTTAACGACTCAGAAGAAGATTCTTTAGCGCGCAACGTATCTTTTATATCAGAACAAGTCGCTGCTGTTTATCTTGATCTCAATATCAACATCAACGACCTCCCAGAATCTTTAGTTACATTTTAATTTTTCCTTTTCGCTGAAGGCAAAATTAAAAAACAAGTTTTACTGCCCTACGCTATAATTGTAATAACCTTTTTTAGGAATTTTAATAAAGTATTCTTTACGCGAGTTATTGTTTAAATGATCCTCACGTAACCAGGGATTATGCAACTTTAGAAGTTTGTAATTAATCCCAAATCCCTGTGCAAATTTGACGAAATCTGTTACTGCAGTATCAACCCGCACTTCGTAAGTTGGCACCTCAGTATATAAATCCTGCTGTCTATAATTAAAACCAAATTTTACGGGATCTGAAAGAATTTCTTTTAAAGCTAAAATTCTAAATACATAGCGACCGGTTTCTTCACCCAGCAATAGATCATAATAATCTGACACATCCTGATCCTCAAGACGTCTCGATATTCCCGCATTACCCGCGTTGTAAGCCGCAGCAGCCAGCGTCCAGCTACCCAGGCTTTCTTTAGATTTCTTTAAATAATCACAGGCAGCTTTAGTTGCCATTTCAATATTGTAACGCTCATCTACATTATCATTCACCTCAAGACCAAAATCCCGTCCTGTAGAACTCAGTATCTGCCAGAAACCTGTGGCACGAGCAGGAGAAACAGCTTGTGTAAGTCCACTTTCTATTACAGCCAGATACTTAAAATCGTCTGGTATACCCTCCTCTTTTAATATAGGCTCTATGATAGGGAAATATTTATGAGCACGTTTTATAAGTAATAAACCATTAGATTGCCAGTAGGTATTCACTAACAGTTCTCGATCCATTCTCTCAACAATATCAGGATTATCAACCGGAACCGGCTCACCTGCAAAATTTAAATTCTCAGGCAACGGCAATGCATAAACATTATAATCGTTTACAAGCTTTTGCTCAAGATTCTCATTTGTAGGTGCATCCTGTACCGCTTGTACAGAAACCGCAGTAACACCTATTAAACCTATTGCAGCCAGAATATTTTTAACATTCATCATATATCAATCTCTTGTTTTCTGCAAATTACAGATTAATTTTCTAATATTTTAGGCAGGTTTTTGTTAAACCACTTACATTTTGTGATGATCATTATGTGGGTTCCCCCTTTTATGGCAATACTTTTATTGATGTATTTATAAGGAAAAACAGGATCTGCAGTGCCATGAATGTGAATTAAATCATCAGCAGCTTCTGTCTGGTCCCAACAGATCATTTGCTCTAACGCCCATTTTAAATAAACGGGATCACTAACTGAAAGATACTTTTGATACAGTTCCATCCTCTTTTTTATTTTTTCGCCCATAGCATATTTAGCCACTTTACGCATATCTGTAAAAATGCCCACAGGAGCAACTCGATACAAACCCAGCTTACGCGAAAATTTCATACGTCGAGGTAATTCGTATTTGGTCTTAACACTACTAATAATAATCACCTTTCTGCAAGTGATCTGTTTTGCCATTTCCTGAACTAGCACACCGCCAAAGCTTACGCCTATTAATATAGGATTTTCATGTGTAATCTCGTTTATCATGCGCCCGGCATAGGCAGAAAGAGATTCGTGAGGCTCGGGTATTTTCCAGCTCAGCCAGTGTACAGAATATTTATCTGCGGGCAGTTTGATATATTCAAAAATTGAGGGATTTGCAGCCATCCCGGGCATCATATAAACTGGCGTCGTCATGCTTCAAAATTAATGGTTTAACATAGTTGAGGCTTGAATTACCGTTAAAATTTTGTAAATTTGTAGTAATTCTTGTGTTAACAATAGGTTAAACACTACTACCACCAAAAAACTTCTTTAGAGTCGAAACGAGTTTCTTAAAATCAAATATATATGGATGTAATGACAGAGATTGAATTAACCGACAATGAGTTTCTAAGGCAATTTGAAGCTACTTTTGACGGTAAACTTGCAAAAATTGAATATTCTCTTCAGGATAGAAAGATCTTTCTTACTAAAATTGCCATGCCAGAAGGTACTGAGGAGCATATGAATGATTTTATCATTACGGTATTTAACGAAGTGGAGGACAGGAATATAAGCCTTGTCCCAACAAGCCCGGAAATTGCAAAGTTCATGAGGTCTAACAGAAGGAAGTATAAGAAATTGCTTCCCGTAGGTATCAATATCTAACAATACTGTTTCAAACAAAAACCGGATAAATAATGTATTTATCCGGTTTTTTTATGCTAAAATCGCGCTGGTCTCATTGACAAATTCAAACCGTACCAGCCCATCGCTATCAATTTCTGTGAGTTTTATTGCGTGCAATGTGTTTACAAGCTCGGGATTCCACGGAGTTTTTACTTTTACATAATTCTCTGTAAAACCATTTATATAGCCTTCTTTATTCTCGCTTTCAAATAAAACAGTGCGTACACTTCCCAGCTGGCTTTCATAAAATGCACGACGCTTCTTAACCGAAAGTCCGCGGAGCATCTTACTACGTTTCTTTCTCACATTTTGAGGAACAACACCTTCCATTCCTGCCGCAAGTGTGTTATCTCGTTCAGAATATGTAAAAACGTGTAAATATGAAATATCGAGTTCACTTAAAAAACGATAAGTTTCAAGAAAATGTTCATCTGTTTCACCGGGAAATCCTACAATCACATCAACGCCAATGCAAGCATGGGGCATAGTCTCTTTTATTTTTGCTACCCTGTCTATGTAAAGATCTGTTCTGTATCGTCTGCGCATTTTGCCCAGAATTTCGTCATTTCCGCTTTGCAGTGGTATATGAAAATGAGGAACAAATGCACGTGATTCTGAAACCAGTTGTATGGTTTCATTTTTTAGCAAATTAGGCTCTATGCTCGATATTCTTAATCGCTCAATGCCATTAACCTGATCTAACGCTTTTACTAGGTCGAGAAAAGTATGATCGTGTTTTTTATTGCCAAATTCACCTTTGCCGTAATCACCAATATTAACACCGGTCAATACGATTTCCTTTATATTTTGCGCAGCAATTTCAGCTGCATTTTTAATTACATTTTCTAAGGTATCGCTACGTGATATGCCACGTGCCAGAGGTATTGTGCAATAGGTACATCTATAATCGCAACCATCCTGCACTTTTAAGAAAGCTCTGGTACGGTCGCCTATAGAATAAGAACCTACGTAGAAATTAGCCTCTTCTATCTCACAACTATGCACCTCACCAAAATCATTTTTAGAAAGATCGTTTATGTAATCTGTTATTTTAAATTTTTCTGTGGCGCCTAAAACAAGATCTACACCATCAACATCTACAAGTTCTTCTGGTTTTAGCTGTGCATAACAACCTACGGCTGCTACAAAAGCATCAGCGTTCACTTTTTGCGCCTGCTTAACTATACTTTTAAAACGCTTGTCTGCATTCTCAGTAACACTACATGTGTTTATAACATAAATGTCTGCATTTTCAGAAAAGTCAACACGATCAAAGCCCTCATTCTCAAAACTTCTGGCAATTGTAGAAGTTTCAGAAAAATTGAGCTTACAACCCAGCGTGTAAAATGCTACTTTTTTGCGTTGTGCGACCATGGTTTCCTTGTTATCTTTTAGTTACATTTGTCATCATCCGTCATTTATCAGACAAAAATTATTAAATGCAGCCCTAAAAATTTAAGGTTGCAAAGGTAGTCACAAATATCTGAACAAGGAAACTTTAGAAAGAAGCCGGAAGACAGCAGAGGGAAGTTAAAATGTATATTTCTGAAGAAAAATTTAGATCTCTATATAACGATTCTTTTAATTTAATGAATATGATGGTAGCATTTAAAAAGAATATTAAGTAAATGAATAAGACCCTAAAATTCACTTCTTTACCCCATCTTCTTTCTTCCGTCAATGCTTTACTGACATTAGCTTTCATACTACTAACTATATCCTGTTCTCAGGAGAAAAATAAAGATCTGGAAAAGCAGGTTTTCCGTTACAATGAGCAATATAATATTGCAACATTAGACCCGGCTTTTGCCAGAAATCCACCGATTATTTGGCCTACAAACCAGATTTTTAATGGTCTTGTACAGCAAGATGACAGTTTAAATATAATACCTGATATCGCTAAAAATTGGACAATTAGTGATTCTTCCAGAAAATACACTTTTAACCTGCGAGATGATGTTTATTTCCATAAACACGCTCAATTTGGCAAAGACAGTACACGTACAGTAACAGCGCAGGACTTTGTGTATAGTTTTAATCGCTTAAAAGACCCAAAAGTCGCTTCGCCCGGGAGCTGGGTTTTAAGCAATGTAGCAGATTATCACGCCGAAAACGACAGTACTTTTGTTATTGATCTCAAACAGTCATTTCCTGCCTTTATAGGGCTTTTAAGTATGCGTTACTGCTCTGTGGTGCCTAAAGAGATCGTAGAGTTTTATGGTAATGAATTTAGATCGCATCCTATTGGCACGGGACCTTTTAAATTTAAACGTTGGGAAGAAGGGGTGAAATTAGTTTTACGAAAAAACGAATTATATTTTGAAAAAGACAAAGAAGGCAATTCGCTGCCTTATCTTGAAGCGGTAGCAATAACTTTTTTGCCAGACAAACAAAGTGAGTTTTTACAGTTTGCTCAAGGCAATCTTGACCTTTTAAATAGTCTTGACCCTTCTTACAAAGATGAATTATTAACCTCTACAGGAAAGCTAAAGGAGAAATATAAAGATCGCGTAAATGTTATTACAGGCCCTTTTCTCAATACAGAATATTTGGGATTCTTTTTAGAAAGTCCCTCGAATGAAGTGCGCTCGTCTTTAATTAGAAAAGCAGTGAATTACGGGTTTGATCGCCAGAAGATGATCACTTACTTGCGTAATGGGATAGGAACTCCTGCTAATGAAGGTTTTATTCCCGAAGGTTTACCGGGCTTTGGCGATCAAAATGGTTATGAGTACAATCCACAAAAAGCACTTGACTTAATTAACCAATACAAAAAAGAAAGCGGAAATAGTGAGCCGGTTATCATCATTGGCACAAACAGCCAGTATCTTGATATCTGCGAATATATTCAGCGGGAATTGGGAAAATTAGGACTTATGGTAGAAATTGATGTTATGCCTCCTTCTACCCTGCGACAGCTCAAATCAACAGGTAAACTGGATGCTTTTCGCGCAAGCTGGATTGCAGATTATCCCGATGCAGAGAATTACTTGTCTCTATATTACAGCAAGAATTTTACGCCAAACGGGCCTAATTATACGCATTTTAAAAATACCTTGTTTGACCAACTTTATGAAGCCAGTTTTGAAATAACTGATATCGCAGAGCGAAAAGAACTCTATCACAAAATGGATTCTATAATTATAGCCGAAGCTCCCGTCGTGCCGCTTTATTATGATCAGGTGGTTAAATTTGTGCACAAAGATGTAAAAGGCTTAAGCCCTAATCCTCAGGATTTTTTAGTCTTAAAAAGGGTAAAGAAAACCGATTAATAAACTTATCGAGCTGTAGCTCTCTACTTACTTTCTACTTTAAAATTGTAACGTTTACTTGTAAATTCTTACTTATAGTAAAAGTAGAATAACAATATTATGGGATTTGGAGGAGCAGTTTCAGCAATGCTTACCACGCTTAAAAATAATAAGCGAGAGCGAAAAACACGCTTTGACATCTCAACAAATAATTCAGGGAAAAATTTCAAACCTTTTGTAGATCATAAAAAATCAACTCCGGAAGGATTGAAAGCTATTCGGCTAAGACTAAAGGCCGAACAAAAAGCTAAGAATAAAAAAATTGCAATTTGGTTTGGTTCAGCAATAATTCTAATACTTATCCTCCTATTTTTTCTGCTGTTCTAAAATAAATACCAGCTGCTTATCCCTTTCTAAACTTTTTTGTTTCTTCAAATACCTGCTGTAAAATAGCGGCTTCCTGCTCGTCAAATTCTAAACCTCTGCGTTGCATAACTAAAGATGCTGTTTCAAAAGCTTTGTTTGTATTGTAGGTTGTGAAGCCAGCGCTACCGCCCCAGCTAAAAGATGGTATGAAATTTCGCGGGAAACCGCTACCAAATATATTTGCACTTACACCTACAACTGTGCCCGTGTTAAACATTGTATTAATGCCGCATTTACTGTGATCTCCCATCATTAAACCACAAAACTGCAGGCCGGTTCTGGCAAATCCTTCAGTCTCATAATCCCAAAGTCTAACTTCGGCATAATTGTTCTTCAGGTTAGAATTATTAGTATCTGCACCTAAATTACACCATTCGCCCAATACAGAATTTCCTAAAAACCCTTCATGACCCTTATTAGAATTAGCGAATAATACCGCATTATTGATCTCTCCTCCTACTTTAGAATTAGGGCCAATGGTTGTGGGACCATAAATTTTAGCTCCCATTTTTACAACCGCTCCTTCGCATAAAGCAAAACCGCCGCGAATAGAACAACCCTCCATAACCTCAGTATTCCTACCCAGATAAATAGGGCCGTTTGTAGCATTAAGAACGGCAATCTCAATTTTTGCACCTTCTTCCAGAAAAATACGATCTCTATTTATACAATGAACAGTTTCTGGAATAGGCTGAGATGTTCTGCCTGCAGTTAGCAGATCAAAATCATCTTCTAATGCTTTGGCATTTTTAGAAAAAATATCCCAGGTATGTTCTATGAAAATTAAATCATCAAAATCATACTCTATGATTTCATACTTCTCAAAATCTACTTCTTCCTGGTTTTCCTGTGTATAAAATGCAATAACATCTTCGCCTAAAAAAATCGCCTGGTTTGCAGAGAGATTTTCAACCATTTCCTGCAGATTATCTGTAGGCACAACGGCAGCATTTATCATAACATTCTCCTCAAGTTCTACCATTGGGTATTTTTGAGAGAGATATTCTTCAGTTAACGTAGAAGTAGTGATACCCAAGCGCTGCTCCCATTTCTCACGTATGGTTAAAATCCCAATACGTATATCTGCTACAGGCCGGGTGAATGTAAAAGGAAGTAAATGATTGCGTGACGGACCGTCAAAAAGTATATAATTCATGATGTTTTGCCTAATTAAGGCTGCAAAGGTAAGTAAATTGATCGGCTGGAATAAGCGTAAAAAAAAGCCCTTTGAAAAAAATCAAAGGGCTTTAATCTATTCAGATTAAAAAGAATCAGGATTAGTTATTACCTTCCATTTTCTTTTTCAATGCTGCAAGAGCATCATTAGCATCACCTAGAGTTGGTTTGCTCTCTGCAGCAGAAGCAGCAGCTTTTTTAGCAGCTTGCTTAACTATTTGAGCTTCCTCTTCTTTGTGCACTGCAGTATGAGAAGCTACCACTCTCTTGAAGTCCTTATTGAACTCAATAATTTGGAATTCTGCTTCTTCACCTTTAGTTAAGTTCTTACCATCTTCTTTCTCAAGGTGACGGTTAGGAACAAATGCTACGATATCTTCGTTAAAATCTATAGTTGCACCTTTATCTACGATATCAGAAATAGTTGCTGTATGTGTAGTACCTACTGCAAATTCATCTTCGTATTTATCCCAAGGGTTCTCTTCTATTTGTTTGTGACCTAAACTAAGTTTACGACCTTCAACATCTAGTTCAAGAACAACTACCTCAAGTTTATCACCTATGTTAGTGAATTCACTTGGGTGTTTGATTTTCTTAGTCCAAGAAAGATCTGAGATATAGATAAGACCATCAATACCTTCTTCTAGTTCTACGAATACACCAAAGTTTGTAAAGTTACGCACGATACCTGTGTGACGAGAACCTACTGGGTATTTAGAAGTAATATCTGTCCATGGATCTGGAGTTAATTGCTTAATACCTAGAGACATTTTACGATCTTCACGATCTAATGTAAGGATTACAGCTTCTACTTCATCTCCTACATTGACAAAGTCCTGAGCGCTACGTAAGTGAGTAGACCAAGACATTTCGCTTACGTGAATAAGACCTTCAACACCTTCTTCTACTTCTACAAAAGCACCGTAATCTGCGATTACAACAACTTTACCTTTAACTTTATCACCTATCTTAAGTTCTTCATTAAGAGCTTCCCATGGGTGCTTCTTAAGTTGTTTAAGACCAAGTTGAATACGTGTTTTATCCTCATCAAAGTCAAGGATAACAACGTTAAGTTTTTGATCAAGATCAACGATCTCATTAGGATGGTTAATACGAGACCAAGAAAGATCTGTAATGTGAACAAGACCATCTACGCCACCAAGGTCAACAAATACTCCGTAAGAAGTGATGTTTTTAACGGTACCTTCAAGTACCTGACCTTTTTCAAGCTGCCCAATGATTTCTTTTTTCTGCTCTTCGATATCTGCTTCGATAAGCGCTTTGTGAGACACAACAACGTTTTTGAATTCCTGGTTGATTTTCACAACTTTAAATTCCATTGTTTTGTTTACATAAGCATCGTAATCACGAATAGGCTTAACATCGATCTGAGAACCTGGTAAGAAAGCTTCTATACCAAATACATCTACGATCATACCACCTTTAGTACGTGCTTTTACAAAACCAGTAACGATGCTACCATCTTCATGAGCTTTATTTACACGATCCCAAGCCTTGATCACACGAGCCTTACGGTGAGAAAGAACTAATTGACCAGTTGCGTCTTCACGCACATCAATAAGTACTTCTACCTTATCACCTTCTTTTAGATCAGGATTGTAACGAAATTCGTTAAGTGAAATAACACCTTCAGACTTTGCATTGATATCTATAATAGCATCACGATCTGTAATATTAATAACAGTTCCTTCTACTACTTCATCATCAAGAGTATCTACAAAATTTTCGGCAACAAGTTTCTCAAATTCATCAAGCTTATCATCATCGATAGGATCAATACCTTCCTCGTAATTGTGCCAGTTAAATTCTTTAAGAAATTTCTCAGGGTTAGCTTGTGCAGGGTTCTGCTCAGCTCTTTTTTCTGCAGCTGTAGTTTCTGTTGCAGTTTCTTGAACTTCAGGATTTTCAGTTTCCTGAACTTCGGTATTTTTAGTTTCTTCAGCCATTGCTGATTAAAAGTTTGTATTTTACGTTTCTGCGGAAGCATTACAACCAGAACCGTAAAAGCGGTTTAAAAATTTGATTTTCAATTCCTTTCGGCTTCCTACCGTTGTTAAAAGGAGTGCAAAATTACATATTCTTTTTCAATAATCAATTTATTTATAGCAAAATATGATCCAAAGCGCACAAGGTGAAGTATTTCAATTAGAAACAAGCAGACATAAATTACACGCTGCTAAATATATTGCCGCTAATGCGAAAGCGGTTGTGTGTATAATTCACGGATTTGGGGAGCATTTTGACCGATTTTCATACGTTGCAGACCGATTTTTAGAAAACAATATTTCATGCTACGGGATCGATCTTCCCGGTCACGGCAAATCTGAAGGTAAACGAGGCAACTTGCGATCGCTAAATGATTATTTACTGGCGGTTGACATCATTTATGGTTTTGCCATAGAAGAAAATGCGCAATTACCGGTCTTTCTATATGGTCACAGCATGGGAGGTGCAATAGTAGCTCGTTATTTGTTAGTAACAAAAGTTGCTCCTAAAGCGGCTATTATAACATCGCCATGGTTAGAACTTGTACATAATCCCGGAGCGCTACAGGTGATTTTAGGCAGAATGTCTTTAGTAATAGGATATAACGGCACGCAAAAAAGCAAACTTAACCCTGAAGATCTTTCACGAGACCTAAGCGTAGGCAAAGCCTATCTTGCAGACCCTTTTGTACAAGACAGCATAACGCCACGTACTTTTTTTGCTTTGCAGGATAATGCTAACTTTCTATTGAATACTGAATATAGTTTTCCCTGCCCTATTCTTTTAGCGCACGGCACCGCTGATAATATTACAAAAGTGACTGCTTCACAAAAACTCGCAAAGCAACATCCTGCAAATATAACTTTAAAGATCTGGCAGGATCTACGTCATGAAACGCATAATGAGATCAATAAAAATGAAGTCACACAATTTTATATAAACTGGATTTTAGAAAACAGCTAAAAATTGGCATAAAACTACCGATTTTTAATGCTTTTTGGGCGATTTTAATTATCGTCTGGTTTCTTAAATATAAAATGAACGACTAGAATAAGAATGCTATAAATTAAACCCATAGTTGCAACACCGGGCCATTTATATAATTCCCAGGCATAAGCTCCAGAAGTTGTTCCCAGAGCGCCGCCTATAAAATAACCTACCATATAAATGGTATTTACACGGTTACGAGCTTCGGGATTGCGAGAGAAAATAATATTTTGATTTACAATGTGTAGCGATTGCACACCCATATCTACAAGAAGAACACCTATAATTATTCCGAAGAGGGAAGCAGATGAAAACTCAAAAATCGTCCATGCAGTTATCATAATAAGTCCGCATATTGTGATCAAATTGTTCTTGTTTATTCTGTCACTCAGTTTACCCATTAACGCTGCCGCGGAAGCTCCTGCAATACCCAGCAAACCAAACATACCGGTTACACCGCTACCGTAATGAAAAGAATCTTCCATAAGGAATACTAAAGTCGTCCAGAAACCGCTAAAACCTGCAAATGCCAGTCCGCCCCGTAAAGCCGCCAATCTTACTGAACTTTCGGTCCTGAAATAAAAACCAATTGACTTCATTAATTTAGCATAAGAACCTTCAAAATCCGGATAGAGTTCGGGTAATTTCGCTTTAAGCAAAATACCAAGTATTACCATAAATCCTGCAGCGAGGTAATACATAAATCTCCAGCCAAAATATTCACCCACAAAACCACTTATAAATCTGCTGCCCAAAATACCTATTAGCAAACCACTAGTTACAATACCAATTGCTCTGCCGCGTCGTTCATCACTTGCCATTTGCGCTGCCATGGGTACAAATAGTTGTGGCACCACAGAAGCAAAACCTACCAGAAAACTAGAAACAGTCATTAAGAAAAGAGAGGGCGCTATAGCTGTTGCCAGTAAAGCAACGGTTACGGCCACAATATCTATTAAAATGATCTTTTTACGTGGAAACATATCGCCAAGGGGAATAATAAACAGCAACCCAAATGCAAAACCTAACTGACTAAACAACGGGATGTTGCTCACCTCAGACTCTGATACTTCAAAAGTTTTTGCGATTAGGTTTAATAGCGGCTGATTATAATAATTATTGGCCACCACAAGACCGGCCGCCGTTGCCATGAGATACAGCAGCGAATTAGAGAGTTTTTTATCTGGCATAGAATTTTACAATAACTGTCGTGAGAAATAAAAGACCTTACTAGATTCTTCTATAAATGCGATCTTTTGCTAGTTGAAGTATTGTATGAAAAATATCGTGCGCATTTATATGTGTATTATCCATAAGAATGGCGTCTTTTGCCTGTACTAAAGGTGAATCTTCGCGAGTTGTATCTATTTCATCTCGCTGCTTAACATTATCTAAAACCGCTTCATATGAAACATCTTCCCCGCGCTCTTTAAGTTCATTAAATCTGCGTTCTGCACGCTCTTCTGCAGTAGCGGTCATAAAAATTTTAAGTTCGGCATCGGGAAAAACAACAGTACCTATATCACGACCGTCCATAACAACACCTTTACCACGACCCATTTCCTGCTGCTGCGCCACTAGCATTTCTCTTACTACAGAAACCGTCGCTATCTGGCTCACAAATTGAGAAACCTCAAGTGTGCGTATTTCATTTTCTACATTCTCATTATTAAGATAAACATCTGCCTGCCCGGTAGCGCTGTTATATTCAAAATGAATATTTACCATAAAGAGATTACGCACAAGAGCTTCTTCATCAAAAAAACCAGCCGAAATAAATACTTTGCGCATAGCATAAAGCGTCACAGCGCGATACATTGCTCCTGTGTCTACGTAAACGTACTGCAGCTCTTTAGCGAGCATTTTTGCAACCGTACTTTTACCTGTTGACGAGTAACCGTCTATAGCAATTGTAATTTTTTTCAATGAAAATTAATTTAAAATGAAATAAAAAATCGGGTATTTTCTATCGTAAATCGATGTTTAGGCCAAAAAATCCGGAGCTTGCAGCGCTGTTATAACGCGCATAGCTGTAACTAAGGCGCAATTTATTAAACTTGACAGAAAATCCTGCACTTAAACCAGCAAAACTGCGCTGGTCTACTATGCGTAATTCTTCGCCTCTGCGAAAGTTATATCCCACACGTAAATTGACACCACTCTCTGGAAATAATTCTGCACCAATTATTAGATGTCTAAATGTGTTGTCTATAAAATTGATCTTCTCTGGAGTAGAATTGCCATCAAGATCTGTATTGTTGCGAGCTGAATTCTGAAAAGCTATATTCCATAACTGGAGATTTTCAAAAGTAAGATGCCATCTTACCGGAACATGCGGAACAAGTTGAGAGATCCCTGCATCTATCTCAAGCGGAAGCTTTTCATAAACGTCATCATATTTAGTAAATTGAGTACCCACATTACGTATTACCGCAGCTACGTTGAGATCAAGATCTTCATTCACATATATTACCCCCAGATCTGCTGCTGCGCCCAGAGAGCTATATTCTTCAAGTTTTGACGAAATCAATTTTACATTTGCCCCTACATAAATATCTGTGTACGGAATATTCATTGCATAACCCACAGAAAAAGCCACCTCTCCCCCGCTAAAATCGCCTGTTTCATTGCCTTTTTCGTCATAACCGGTAAAGCTTCCATAATTCACATAAGTTACTCCAGCATGAATTACCTGCGTATGCCGGTCCCACAAATAGGCATAACTCGCTGTACCATAATTAACATCTGCAAGATAATTTACATAGTTCAGCGAAAGCTGATTATCCATTTCGGCATTTATAGTTGCGGGATTAAAAAGCGCAGAAGTAGGATCATAACTATAATCTGTAACTACTTTACCTCCCAGTGCAGCTTGCTTAGGTGAAGAAACAAGGTTTAAGAATTGATATGTACTACGACCACCTAACTGGGCTCTCGCCACGGTTGTGCAAAAAATAGCAAGTACGATCACAACCGCTTTGTTCATAGATTTTAAGAGACTTGGGACTTTAGAAAAACGATTACAAGTATAATTTATTTTTTAGGCATAAAAAAACCCCGAAGTTAATCGGGGCTTTATTTTAAAGCTCTTTTGCGTTCTTCACCTTCTGTTTGGTAAGCGCCAGCTCAAGAACTTCACTCATATCATTTACATAATGAAAGGTGAGCCCTTTGAGATAATCTTCTTTTATCTCTTTAATATCTCGCTCATTCTCTTTGCACATTAAAATCTCTTTTATCTGCGCGCGTTTAGCAGCAAGAATCTTTTCTTTGATTCCACCCACAGGAAGCACCTTACCACGCAGGGTAATCTCACCTGTCATCGCTATGTTCTTCTTAACCTTGCGCTGCGTAAACAGACTAACTAGCGAGGTTAACATAGTTATACCGGCACTCGGGCCATCTTTAGGTGTAGCACCTTCAGGCACGTGAATATGAACATTGTACTTATCAAATATGGTAGGATCGAGACCCAACTGCTCTGCATTGGCTTTTATATATTCCATTGCGATAGTTGCGCTTTCTTTCATCACTTTACCCAAGTTACCGGTAATAGAAAGATTACCTTTTCCTTTAGATAAAATAGATTCTATAAATAGAATATCGCCACCTACCTGCGTCCATGCCAAGCCCGTAACAACACCTGCAACTTCGTTATTTTCGTACTTATTACGTTCTAATTTAGGTGAACCCAGTACTTCTTTAACCTCTTCATTACCTACTTTAACTGCATATTCTTCTTCCATAGCAATATTTTTAGCTGCGTAACGCACCATTTTTGCTATTTGCTTTTCAAGACCACGCACTCCTGATTCACGCGTATAACCTTCTACAATTTTCTCCAGTTGCGGTTTACCAATTTTAAGCTGATCAGCTTTTACACCGTGCTCTTCTAATTGTTTAGGCAATAAGTGACGTTTAGCTATTTCAACCTTTTCTTCAATGGTGTAGCCAGATACATTTATCACTTCCATACGGTCACGTAATGCCGGCTGAATGCTGTTTAAATTATTTGCAGTGGCAATAAACATAACCTTAGAAAGGTCGAAGCCCATCTCTAAGAAATTATCATGAAACTCACTGTTCTGTTCAGGATCTAAAACTTCTAGCAAAGCTGAAGAAGGATCTCCCTGATTGCTATTGCTAAGTTTGTCGATCTCATCAAGAACAAATACCGGATTACTGGTACCCGCTTTTTTAAGATTTTGAATGATACGTCCCGGCATAGCACCAATGTAGGTTTTTCTATGTCCACGAATTTCTGCTTCATCTCGCAAACCACCCAGACTCATGCGCACATATTCTCTTCCTAAAGCTTCAGCGATAGACTTTCCTAATGAGGTTTTACCTACACCAGGAGGTCCATATAGGCAAAGAATAGGTGATTTCATATCATTACGCAGTTTAAGAACTGCGAGATATTCTATGATTCGTTTTTTTACATCATCAAGACCATAATGATCTCTGTCTAAAATACGTTTAGCACGTTTTAGGTCAAACTTATCTTTACTGAATTCGCTCCATGGCAGATCAAGAAACAGATCAAGATAATTGCGCTGAATACTGTATTCTGCAACCTGCGGATTCATGCGCTGCATTTTTGCAAGCTCTTTTTTAAAGTGCTTTTCTACAGTTGTGCTCCATTTTTTAGATTTCGCCTTTTCGCGCATCTCATCAATCTCATCTTCTTGTGAAACTCCACCCAATTCTTCCTGAATGGTTTTCATTTGCTGATGCAGAAAATACTCACGTTGCTGTTGACTCATGTCATTATGCACACGTGTTTGTATATCATTCTTAAGCTCAAGTTTCTGCATCTCAGTATTCATGTGACGCAGCGTCTGCAAAGCTCTTTCTTGTAAATCGTTGATCTCAAGAAGCTTTTGCTTTTCCTCAACACTCAGGTTCATATTAGAACTTACAAAGTTGATAAGAAAAGAATTGCTCTCAATGTTTTTGATGGCAAAGCCAGCCTCACTTGGGATGTTAGGAGACTCCTTTATGATCTTTAAAGCTTGCTCCTTAATAGATTCTATAATAGCCTTAAATTCTTCGCTACCACTTGCTGGTCTGGCTTCTGGTACCTCACGCACTGTTGCTACCAGAAAAGGCTTATCTGTTATCACCTCTGCAACAGAGAAACGTTTCTTACCCTGAATAATCACCGTCACATTACCATCAGGCATTCTAAGAACACGTAGAATACGAGCTACCACTCCAATGTTATTAATATCTTCGGCACCGGGATCTTCTACATTCTCATCCTTCTGAGAAACGACACCTATTATCTTACTCCCTTTATTTGCCTGGTTGATCAACTCAATAGACATATCTCTCCCCGCCGTTATTGGTATAACAACACCCGGAAAGAGAACAGTATTTCTTAAAGGTAATATAGGTAAGGTCTCTGGCAATTCTTCTTTGTTTATTTCATCTTCATCTTCAGGAGTCATTAAAGGTATAAGCTCTGCATCTCCATCAAAGTCCTGCAATGACAAACTGTCAATATCTGTAAATTTTGCTCTAGCCATATTATTTTTAGGTCACTATGTCACCATCACTATAGGTAATGGAACACGTGCTTTTTTTTATTTATATATAAAACCGCTTAAAAAGTTAACTTTCAGTGTTAAGCGGCCGTTTTCGCACTACATTAATTCAATTCCTATGCCACCTTTAGACGTGTATTGGATAATAAAAATGAACTTCCCTAAAAAAATTTGTTTCAAACTGTAACAAAACAGATACAACCCTATCTTTATAATGAAGCTTTATAATAATTGACACTAACCCACGATCATATTGACGAGCTTTTGCTGCAATGTAAACAAGGCAAGCAAAGAGCACAACTAGAAGTATACAATCGCTATTATAAAGCGATGTATAATACCGCTTTGCGTATAGTTAAAGATACAGCAGAGGCAGAAGATATTATGCAGGATTCTTTCTTAAGTGCTTTTACAAAGCTTGATGATTATAAAGGTGACGCAACTTTTGGCAGCTGGTTAAAACGTATTGTGGTAAACAACAGCATAAATAGTTACCAGAAAAAGAGCAGGTATGAAGAAGTATCGCTCGAGACGAAACTTTATAAAATAGAAGACGGTGAAGATGGATTGAGTGAATGTGATACAAGCGATCTAAAAGTGGAACAGGTTCTAAAAAAAATGAATGAATTAAAAGAAAACTATCGCATCTCGCTTACGCTGCACTTGATAGAAGGTTATGATTATGAAGAGATGAGCCAGATACTTAATATTAGTTATGCTAACTGCAGAACTACGGTATCAAGAGCCAAGGAAAGTTTAAGAAAAAAATTAATGTGATGAAAAATGAGAATTTAGATAAATGGTTTGAAGACCAAAAAAATTGCTGGGATCTCGCAGAACCAGAAAATGGTCACAAACAGCGGTTCTTGCAGAAGCTTAGTGAAGATAAACCTGAGAAAAAGGGATTCACAGCTTCAGAGTGGTGGAAACCCCTACTTGTTGCAGCGACAGTTGCCTTGATAATTTTCATTTCGCTAGAGCGAAATAATGCACCGCGTAAACTTGAACTAGCCGGTGTTTCTACAGAGATGCAGCAGACTCAGGATTTTTTTACACTTGCGATAGAAAAAGAATTATTTGAGATGGAAGAGCAACGTACTCCTGAAACTCAAAAATTGATAGAAGATGCTCTAGAACAAATTAATACACTAGAGAAAGATTATGAACAGCTTACAAAAGATTTAGCAAAAAGCGGCGAGGATAAACGCGTTATTCATGCCATGATTACCAATTTTCAAACAAGAATAGATTTGCTCAACCACGTTATGGAAGAGATAGAATCAATTAAAAAACTTAATAAAACCAATTATGAGAATCAATTACTTTAGTTCTTTTTTCCTCTTTATTGCAACCACTGCTTTCGTTTTTGCCAGTAATGACCCCGGCGATCTTAAAGGCAGATATACAAAAGAGAAAAAGATAAAAAAAGAATACACTGTTAACGCAGATGCCATGCTTAAGATAAACAATAGTTATGGCAATGTTGATGTTACCTCATGGGGAGAGAACCGGGTTGTAATAGAGGTAACTGTACGTACAAATGGAAATAATGAGGAGAAAGTCGCAGAAAAACTTGACGACATTGATGTTGTTTTTGACGCCAGTTCCGGGCTTGTATCTGCTACTACTAAAATTGATAAAGAAAACCGCTCGTGGTGGAATAGCTGGAACAACAATAATAATGTAAACATGGAGATAAATTACCTTATTAAAGTTCCTGCCACAAACCGTATAGACCTTAATAACGACTATGGCGCCATATTTCTTAATAGAATAGAAGGTCAGGCAAAGATCTCTTGTGATTATGGGAAGTTAGAACTTGGCGAACTCCTTGCAGACAATAACTATCTAAGCTTTGATTATACAAACAATTCTACAATTGGTTATATGAAAAGCGGAAAGATAAACGCAGATTATTCTGGTTTTACCCTTGAAAAAGCCGATTATGTTGAGTTAAATGCCGATTATACAAAATCTACCATCAACAACGTAAAAAGCATTAATTACGTTTGTGATTATGGTAATCTCACAGTAGATAACACCTCTAAAGTAGTGGGTAGAGGCGACTATTTAAGTCTGCGCCTGGGTACCGTAAGCGGTGATATAAATCTCAATGCAGATTACGGTTCTATTAAAATAAATAATCTTACCTCTCAGGCAGGTGATGTTGTTATACAAACAGATTATGCAGGCATAAAAGTGGGCTACAGCAGCAATTATCATTTCACATTTACTATAGAGCTGGAGTACGCAGGTCTGGGCGGTGAAGATGATTTTGAGATCACAAAAAAGCGAATAGAATCTTCAGATAAATATTATGAAGGTTTTTATGGTGATGCTTCTTCTAAAAATAATATCAACATCAACTCAGAATATGGGGGCGTCAATTTTAATAAAGTAGATTAACTTAACTAACTATACAATGAAAAAACTATTTACACTTATCGCGATACTTACCCTTACTGCCTCTGCTAATGCACAGTGGTGGGGCTCTAAAAAAATAAAAGGAAATGGTAATGAACAAACCATAACACGCTCTGTAGGCAGTTATGATAAAGTGAATGTTGCCGGCTCTTTTGATGTATTTCTTATTGCAGGTGATGAAGGCGAAATAACGATTCAGGCGGAAGAAAATCTGATGGAATACATTATTACAGAAACTGAAGGCAATGCGCTTAAAATTAAGATAGAGAAAGGATATAATCTGGAACCCAGCAGAAGAATGGATATTGTGATTACTGTTCCTTTTGAAGATATTAGCGAGGTTAGCTTAGCAGGTTCTGGCGACGTTTCTAATAAAGATCTTATTACTGCTAAATCTTTTGAATGTGCTCTTGCCGGCAGCGGTGATCTATTACTTGAGGTTGAGGCAGACAAGATTGAAGCCAGTGTGGCAGGATCAGGAGATCTCACCCTCCGCGGAAAAGCAGATAAGCTGGAAGCCAGAATAGCAGGAAGCGGAGATATTCACGGGGAAGGTATGAAAGCTAAAAATATTGATGCAAGTGTTGCTGGTTCTGGTGATATGGATCTGCGTTGTGACGGTGGTACTTTAACCGCAAGAGTAAGCGGTTCTGGTGACATTCAATATTCAGGGAAAGCTTCTAAAGAAGACTTTAAAGTTTCAGGCTCGGGAAGTATTTCTAACCATTAATTGCGGGAAACAAAACATAGTACTTTCGCCTTTAGATCTAATTGATTTAAAGCGAAGTATTATAACTTAAAATATCGGTAAATAAGATCGAAAAAGCGGCTTTTAAGCGGCTTTTTCCGGTTTTATATTTCGCCTACGCGGAACAAAAAACAATAGTATCACACCTGCTATAAAGAAAACAATAAAGAATAAAATAGCATTGCGAATGCTATTGGTCACCTGAGCAACATAACCATAACTAAACATCCCAATTACGATACCTATTTTTTCTGAAACATCGTAAAAACTGAAATATGAAGCGGTGTCTTTCTCACCTTCGGGAATGAGTTTTGAATATGTTGAACGCGAAAGTGACTGCACGCCTCCCATTACAAGACCTACGCAAGCGGCGGTCATATAAAATTGCATAGGTGTTGTAATTGTATACGCATAAATACAAATAGCGATCCAGATGATATTGATAACAATAAGTGTCTGGATGTTACCAAAACGTGCCGAAGCTCGTGATGTTAATACAGCTCCCACGATCGCAATTAGTTGAATTAGTAAAATACTTATGATCAAACCCATCGTACTGTTAGTCGTGCCCCAGTCTAATTCTTCTATGCCAAAATAGGTGGCAACGAGCATAATGGTTTGCACCGCCATACTATAGACGAAAAAGGCGGTTAAATACCTTCTAAGCGCTTTGTTATGTTTCAGTTTACCAAAAATCTTGCGCAATTCTTTAAATCCGTTAAAAATTACATTACGTGTAAACTTTTCACGCTTGTTTCCCTGCGGCAGATATTTATAGGTGTATTGACTAAAAACTATCCACCAAATACCTGTAAGGATGAATGACAATCTAGTGGGGAAACCTTCATTTTCAAACCCAAAAACCTCGTAATTCAGTATCAAAATCAGGCAAATAACCAGTAAAATCACACTACCTATATAACCTAAAGAATAACCTTTTGCGCTTATTTTATCCTGCTGCTCAGGAAAAGCGATATCTGGCAAATACGAATTGTAAAAAACCAAACTTGCCCAAAAACCAATCAAAGCGAGAAAGTAAAAAGTAAGGCTTATGCCTAAATGATCTATATCAAACCAAAACAAACCTATGCAGGAGCATGCGCCTAAGTAGCAGAAGAATTTCATAAAAACCTTCTTATTGCCAATATAATCAGCAATACCACTTAAAAACGGACTCAATATGGAAACTGCAAGAAAAGCAAGAGCGGTGACATAACTTATTAGAGAATCGTTATTGAAACTGAAGCCCAGAAAATCAATTGTATCATCAATAATTTTCCCATCAGCATCTTTTGTGATCGTTATGGCTCCATAAAAAATAGGAAACACTGCAGAAACTATTACAAGGCTGTACACCGAATTTGCCCAATCGTAAAAAGCCCAGGCGTTTAATAATTTCTTATCTCCTTTTGGCAGTGCTTTCATAACAGAAGTATTATTTCAAGCCTCTAAAATAGAAAAGCCGTTTATACAAACGGCTTTTTAATGATCTATTTTTTAAAATCTAGCTTTTGAAATTGGTAACTCCAAATTTCTCTGCTTCTGCTTTGGCTCTCGGCGCTATTTCGGTTAGTGCCTGTATACGTGAAGCTGATGACGGGTGTGTACTTAAGATTTCCATAGGTTCCTGCCCACCAGAATTTGCCTGCATACGTTTCCATAATTCTGGCGCTTCATACGGGTCATAACCTGCTATGGCGGCAATTATAGTTCCTATCTCATCTGCCTGACTTTCGTGGCTTCTGCTAAATGGCAACATCAAACCTACATCTGTCGTTACTCCGTAATATTGATTAAATAACTGGCCAGCATTAGAATCGCCCAAGGCAACACCTCCTACTGCACCACCAATTTGTTGTAGCTGAGTGGCACTCATTCTTTGCGCACCATGATTTGCTAATGCATGCGCAAGTTCATGACCCATAACCATTGCAAGGCCGGCTTCATCTTGAGTAATAGGTAAAATTCCCGTATAAACCACTATTTTCCCGCCTGGCATACAAAAAGCGTTAACAGCATCATCTTTCACAAGGTTATATTCCCATTTATAATCTTTCAAATAACCGGGATATCCCAAAGCTGTCATATAACGCTCTGCAGCAGTGGCAATCTTAGAGCCCACATTTTTTACCATGTTTGCTTCGGCTGTATTTTTTACAACCTCATTTTCAGATAAGAACTCGTTATATTGCTGAAAAGACATCGGAAACAATTCTTCATTGCTCACGAAATTGAGTGTCTTTTTTCCTGTAAATGGACTCGTTTGACACGAGCAAACCATTACTACCGTTAAAACCAGAATTAGTATTTTATTTGCCTTCATAGAACTTTAATTAATTAGGAGGTCAAGGTACAAATTCCCCTAAATGCAACATTTAACATTTACTAAACTTTAGGAAACGTTTTAAAAATTATCCTAAAATATCAATTTCAGTAAAGTTTTTAGGCACTTTTAAAATTTGATATTCCTTTTTAAGATCTAACGAATTTAGATTCTGTTTTACATTATCTATTTCAATCTCTTTGATCTTGAATGGCAATCCTATTAGCTTTATTGCAATAGTATCATACGATGTGTCATAAGTACCTGTCTTATGTTGATGCAGAATCAATTCATTATCCTTACCTGTAAGTCTTAAGTTAAGCAAGCTAAATCTGCCTTTCTTGTAATCATAACCATCACCAGAATCTTCATAAACGTGAGAAACTTCTGCTCCTTTTGCATAGTAAACTTCCAGCGTAAGCTCTTCTATAGTTTTCTCACCCACATATTGCTGAACAGGATAACGAGGAATAACAGCTCCTTCCTTCACATAAATAGGAAGCATATCTATATCTGCATCTACCCACATTTCTTTACCTCCTTCTATCGTCTTATGATCCCAGAAATTATACCATCTTCCCTTAGGAACGTACATTCTGCGACCTTTAGCATTAGGTTCTATGATAGGACATACTAATATTTTCTTTCCAAAAATAAATTCGTCTGTACGATAATGTGTTTGTGGGTCATCCTGATCGTAGTATACAAGCGGTTTAAGCATAGGTATACCATCTGTTGAATAATCATAGAACATGGTGTACAAATACGGCAATAAGGTATAACGTATCTCTATAAACTTGCGAGCTATATCTGTAACCTCATCATCAAATGACCACGGTTCCTGATCACCGTGGTGACCAGAAGAGTGCACCCTGCAAAAAGGATGGAAAACGCCTAGTTGAATCCATCTGGCAAATAACTCACCTGTGGGTTGTTCTGCAAAGCCACCAATGTCTGTACCCGTAAATGACATGCCAGAAACGCACATGCGCTGTACCTGAATATTTGCCAGCCATAGATGCTCCCATGTAGCCACGTTATCGCCCGTCCAGGATGAGGTATAACGCTGCGCCCCGCTATAAGCGGAACGTGTTATAACAAAAGGTCTTTTAGGATACACATATTTCTTCACTCCTTCATAGGTAGCGCGCGCCATTTGCGTCCCGTAAATATTATGTGCTTTACGATGGCTACAGTGATGACCATCATAATTGTGACGTACATCGTCAGGAAAAGTCTTACCAGGAACCTCCATAACAGCTGGCTCGTTCATATCGTTCCATACGCCTTTTACGCCTATGTCACCAATCAATTCTTTAAAAAGACCTGCCCACCATTCTCGCACATCAGGATTTGTAAAATCAGGAAAACAGCATTGACCAGGCCACACTTTCCCCATCATATAAGGCCCATCTGCCCGTTTACAGAAATAATCATTTTCTAAAGCTTCCTGGTAAACAGGATAATCTTTGTCGATTTTAATACCCGGATCTATAATAACGATAGTTTTAAAACCATCATCTGCCAGTTCCTGCACCATCTTCTTAGGATCTGGAAAATACTCTTTGCTCCAGGTAAAGCATCTAAAGCCTTCCATATAATCTATATCCAGGTAAATACCATCACATGGTATTCTAAGGTCTCTAAACTGTTTTGCTATACTTTTAACTTTAGCTTCGGGGTAATAACTCCATTTACATTGTTGAAAACCCAAAACCCAAAGCGGTGGCATTTCTGGCTTTCCTGTAAGATGGGTGTAATTCTCAACAACCTCAGACATTTGTGGACCATAAATGAAATAGTAATTCATCTCGCCACCATCTGCCCAAAAGCTTGTAATATCTAACCTTTCCTGGCAAAAATCGAAATATGAGCGAAAGGTGTTATCAAAGAAAATACCGTATGCTCTTTTATGGTTTAAACCAATATAGAAAGGAACACTTTTATAAATGGGATCCTGCTCTTTACCAAAGGCGTAAGAATCTGTTGCCCAGTTTTGCACACGTTTTCCTCTCAGGTTGAAATGCATAGGCTTATCTCCCATACCATAAAAACCCTCGCCATGCTGAGCTTTTTTACTCATTTTTACCACATCACCGCCATATTCAAAGCTCTCTTCATAATGAAATCCGATTTCATCTTCATTGATAAGATTTCCTTCTATATCGAATATTTTAGTCTGTAGGCTCGATTTTTCTAGCTTTATGACCAGTTTTGCGGTAGTTATCTCGTAATGTGTTTCGTCATCAGATATTTCGAGATGATTATAACCTGTATGATTTTCATGATCTATGGCATAAGAAAAGTCTTCTTCTAAAACGCCGCGAGTACCATATCTAAATCGTACAACACTATCACGTAGAACAGTAAGCTGGAGTATTACGTCATTTTTTGTAGTGAAGTATAACGTATCTACTTCTTTTTGAAAATCTACTATAGTATCGGGAAATTGATTCCCTTTATTAACAAGTTCTGTATTTGTAATCATATGAGGGTATTCTTTTTAAGATATACAAATGAAAGGCATACATTTCAATATTTGAAATTATGCCAGTCTATTTCGCAATAACAATAAATTGTTACTTCTTTAGAGGTTTTTTAGAATGAACAGTTATTGATAATGGCGGCAGATCTAATATTAAAGATTGAGAGCGGCCATTCCATCCTTCTTCATCAACAGTTAATTGATGCGCTACATAATCACCACTGCCCTGATATTTTCTATCATTGCTATTAAATACCTGGTAAATAGCAGATTTAGCTTTAAAATTATCTGGCACTCCTATTCTATAATTTTCTCTTGGTACGGGAGTGAAATTGCAAATTATAACCAGCGTATCGTTAGGATCTTCACCTTTTCTTAAAAATGATAAAACCGAATTAGCACTGTCATTCCACTCTATCCATTCAAAACCTTCATTACTGAATTGTTTTTCGTAAAGAGCTGGTTGTGACTTATATAATTTATTGAGGTCTGTAACTGTTTGTTTAATGCCTTTGTGGAAATCATACTCCAATAAATGCCAATCAATACTTTGTTGAAAATTCCATTCTTCATATTGACCAATTTCCCCTCCCTGAAAGAGCAGCTTTGTACCGGGATGAACAAACATATATCCATATAACAAACGCAGATTGGCAAACCTTTGCCATTCATCACCTGGCATTCTGCTTAATATTGATTTTTTACCATATACTACCTCATCATGTGACAGCGGCAGCATAAAATTCTCAGTAAATGCATACGTCATACTGAAGGTTATATCATTTTGATGATGCTGTCTGTAAACAGGTTCTTTAGCAAAATACTGCAAAGTGTCGTGCATCCAGCCCATCATCCACTTCATACCAAACCCTAAACCACCTAAATAAATAGGTTTAGAAACCATAGGGAAACTGGTAGATTCTTCCGCAATAGTTTGTACATCAGGGTAGTTTTTATAAACTTCCATATTGAACTCTTTCAAGAAGGAAACAGCTTCAAGATTTTCTCTTCCGCCATAGATATTAGGCTCCCATTCTCCGTCTTCACGTGAATAATCCAGATACAACATTGAAGCAACCGCATCTACTCGCAAAGCATCTACATGATATTTATCTAACCAAAATAAAGCATTACTTATTAAAAAAGCACGTACCTCATTTCGCCCATAATTAAAGATCAAAGATTTCCAGTCTGGGTGATACCCTCTTTTTCTATCGGGATGCTCATATAAATGTGAGCCGTCAAAAAAGCCAAGCCCATGCGCATCTTCCGGAAAATGCGATGGCACCCAGTCTAAGATAACTCCTATTCCTGCCTGATGAAATTTATCTATAAGCAGCATAAATTCTTCTGGATAACCAAAGCGGGAAGTTGGCGCAAAATACCCCGTGAGTTGGTAACCCCAGCTGGGATCATAAGGATATTCCATAATAGGCATGAACTCTACATGGGTAAAGCCTACATCTTTTACATAATTAACCAGTTCATCTGATAATTCTGTATAACTCAAGCTGCGGTTTTCTTCTGCCTTTTTCTTCCATGAACTGGCATGTACTTCATAAACTGAAAACGGTTTATCTATCGCATTGTGTTTAGCACGTTTGTTCATCCAGTTTTTATCCTTCCATTTATAACTAAGGTCATAAACTACAGATGCTGTCTTAGGAGGATGCTCTGCCCGCAAAGCAAACGGATCTGCTTTTTCACTTTTAAAATCGTTGTTATGAGATTGAATCTTGTACTTATAAAGTGTTCCCGCTTCTATTCCCGGAATAAAACCTTCCCAAATACCGCTACCGTCCCAACGCACATTTAGTTTATGTTCTCCTTCAAGCCAGAAATTAAAATCTCCCACTACAGAAACTGCCTTAGCGCTGGGAGCCCATACAGCAAAGTATGTTCCCTTTACTCCTTCTACGACCACAGGGTGTGATCCTAGTTTTTCATATAACCGGAAATGCTTACCTGATTTAAATAAGTCAATATCAAAATCTGTTAATAAACTGTATGTTTGTACGTTACTCATTTACTTTTTCGTTAAGTATGTTTGAAATTCCCTTAAGGGGGATTATTGCCCATCTGGGTCTTGCGTTAAGCTCATACCCTAACTCATAGACCGCTTTCTCAAGTAAGCAATATTGTAATAAAAATTCTATTTCTTTAATATATCCTATGTTTAGATTTGCCTGTTGCACCTGAGACACATAGGTTTTTAAAAGTACACCTATCAAGTGACTATAAAGCACTTCTGCTGCATGAAACAAATCTTCTAACTCATAATTAAATGACTCCTGATTATTGAAGATCGTGGCATAAATAGCATAATGAAAAGACCTAAACATACCGGCAATATCCTTGATAGGCGGTTGTTTTACTTTTCTGTCTCGAATTGTACTTTCTGGCTCACCTTCAAAATCAATAATGTAAAAATCACGATTGCTCACAAGCACCTGGCCTAAATGATAATCACCATGAATACGTAACCGCTCACTTTTCAATTTATCTTCATCAAAATCAAGCAGACGTTGTCTAATTATCTTTTTGTTACCAATAAACTCCTGAGCCAACTCAAGGCGCATATCTTCTAACTTATGTAGATTATTTTCAACAAGATTTACCCGATTCTCAAACATGTAAATTAGTCTGTTCTTAAGCCACACTGTGTAGTCATTGCCAAAAGGTTGTGGAGTAAAAGCAGTATTTACACGCTCCTCACCTAGCGCAATATGCATTTGCGCAGAGCGCACCGCAAGCTGGGCAGTATCTTCAAAAATCTCTTTAGGGCACCAGGAAAGAATAGATTCAGGTATATCTGATATTTCTAGTTGTTGAAATGGTCTCGCAACCTTAAGCGCTTTAATATCAATTTGTTGCTCTGAAAGTGTTGTAAAAGCAGCTTTTAAATTATTAGTAAAATATTCCCACGCATCGCCATCATTAGGCACTAATTCCTGCATCAGCCCGAGCGTAATGACATTCTTATCACTAAATCTTAGTGTAATACTACCACAGTATTTTGGTGTATTTTTAAAAGAGCCCTTCATCGTGAGATATTTATTGATCTCATAATCTGGATTCTCGTCTACATAAACCCTTCTGAATATCTTTAAAATATAACGTTCATTGTAAACTATAGAGGTATTACTTTGATCTGCTCCTAAAAACCGACTGCTTTTATATTCAGTCGCGTCCCACTGTCTGCCACGGCGGTATGCTACATCCTGATATTTGTATTTTTCACCTTCTAGTATCTTGTCAAAGATCTGTATTCTAAAATGCTCAAGATATAATGCATCAACAAGGTAGCCTTGCTCACCGTTAAGATCAAGATAGGTGATGCCATTTTCTTTTGCATAATCCTTATCTGTAACAAAAGCAATGGGCAAAAAGTAATTCTGTACAAACGCTTCTTTAAAATTAACTTCCAGTACAATCCCATAAAATCGTTCAGATCCTTTTTCTATAGGAAAGTAATCTATGATCTCTATATATTTTAATGCACTAGCCTTACCGCCATACCAACGCTGATTTAAGATATAGGATTCCAGAACATCCTCACAAAACTCCTTCTTAAAACGTTCCTGCTCTAAGAGTTCATGCCAACTGCAATCGTATTTAAAAATTAAGTTTTTATGTATGGTTTCTTCCGCTCCCATGGCTAATATTTTTAATCTATATGCTGGCGGGAAATCCCGTCTGGTTTATAATTGTTGGTTCTACTTAAATATTTGAAAAATGTGGAATGGTATCGCAGGATGCAACTCTACAAAATTCCACTCTGCGTGCCAGGTATAGGTACTTTCTGTAACCAGATCTTTTACTGCAACCGCATGTCCTTCATTTATGCCCAGTTCATCTAGTGGCAACTGTACATAACCCTGTTGCACGTAATAAGGATCAAGGCTTATGATTATTAGTAATTGATTCGTTTTCTCTTGATTCCATTTATAGAAGGCCATTATACCTTCATTCTGTATCTCGCAAAATTTTATATTATTAGTCTGCTGCAATGCAGGATGATGATGTCTTATAGAATTTATTTTTGAAATAAGCCGGCCCAATTTATTCTCATGCTCCCAATCCCAGTGGTTTATCTGATACTTTTCAGAATGCATATATTCCTCTTTACCGGGTACGGCGTCTGAAACCATGAATTCGTAAACAGGACCGTATAAGCCAATATTTCCGCTTAAAGTTGCTGCCAGCGCATACCGTATAAGATGTTGCGACTCATTAGCACCCTGCATATGATATGCATTTATATCTGGGGTATTTGGCCAAAAATTAGGTCTAAAATATTCTTTCTGTTTGGTTTGTGTAAGTTCATTCATGTAGGTCGTAAGCTCCTGCTTACTTGTACGCCAGGTAAAATAAGTATACGATTGAGAATAACCCTGTTTAGCCAATTGTTGCATGATCTTAGGTCTTGAAAAAGCTTCGGCAAGGAACAACACATCAGGGTGTTTTTTCTTTATTTCGGCAATAAACCAATTCCAGAAATAAAAAGGCTTAGTATGCGGATTATCAACTCTGAAAATTTTCACACCAAAGTCAATCCAGTGCAAAGCAACACTTAAAAGTTCTTCCCAAAGGCTTTTAAAATCGGGCGTATCCCAGTTAAAATTGACTATATCCTGGTACTTTTTAGGCGGGTTCTCAGCATATTGCATTGTGCCGTCAGGACGTTTTTTAAACCATTCGGGATGTTCTGTTAAATATGGATGATCTGGTGCACATTGAAAAGCTAAATCCATCGCAATTTCGATTCCACGCTCATTCGCATTTTTAATAAGATCTCTAAAGTCCTGCTCAGTACCTAATTCAGGATGTATTGATTTATGACCTCCTAATTTTGAACCTATAGCCCAGGGTACACCACTATCGCCTTCCTGTGCATTTGTAGCATTATTTTTTCCCTTTCTATTTTTTTCTCCAATAGGGTGAATGGGCGGAAAATACAAGGTATCAAAACCCATGGCTGCCACTCGTGGCAACAGTCTCTCACAGTCTTTAAACGTCCCGTGTTTGCCCGGCTCCTGCGATGCAGATCTGGGGAAAAATTCATACCACGTACTAAAACCAGCTTTCTTTCTATCTACATACACTTCAAGTATGTCGCTTTCATTTGCTAAATGGCGAATGGGATAATGAAAAAACAGATCATGTAGTCTTTCTGTGGTAGCAATTGATATTGCTTCATCATATCGACTCTCATCACTAAATACTGCCTTTGCACCTTGCAAAAATTCTACATCATAATCCTGTACTTGCGGAATGAGAGCATCAAGATGTTTTAAACCATCAAGAAGTTCACTTTTTACATGCTGCCCATCTTTTATCTTTACATCAATACCATGATGCCAATTAAGAGCATCATCTATCCATCCTTTTATTTTGTAATCATAAAAACCTTGTTTTTCTACCTTAAAAGTGGCTGTATATTCATCATTATTGACAAAATCAAGACGAACGGTTTTCCACTCTTTTTCAGACTTAGGCTTATAGCAAACTTCAGCTTGCAAAACGTCATGACCATCACCTAAAACATCTGCAGTGACGGTGACTGACTCACCAATTACTCGTTTAATAAAAAAAGCCCCACCTTGTAGTTGCGGAGCTATATTTTCAATTATAATGCGTTGTTGTCTCAAGAGATAAATAAGTTGGTTAATGCTTTTTAAAAATAGGGATAATATCTAACATATCCACATTATTGTCCGTAATCCATTGATAGTTTATAATATTTTTTGGCTTTAAGTTAGACTTTTGTTAAAACAGTTAAGCTTCAGTTTAGTTGGCATTCTCTTTGACTAATTTTATACAAAAATACCTATGAAAGAACTCTTGGTTGCTTTTATTTGCATCACGTTTATAGGTTGCAATGGCAACGCTCAGGAAAAGAAAAAACCTTTCCCTATACAAAAAACCGATTCTGAATGGAAAGCTGAACTCTCTGCGGCAGAATATAATATTTTAAGAGAAGAAGGCACAGAGCGCGCTTTCTCAAGTGATTTGTTACGTATTAAAGAGAAAGGCACCTATGTTTGTGCAGCCTGTGGAACTACGGTTTTTGAAAGTCAATATAAATTTGACAGCGGTACTGGATGGCCCTCTTTTGACAGAGCCGTAGATGGGAATGTAGAATATTCTACAGATCGCAAATTAGGTTACACACGCACAGAAGAACATTGCGCGCAATGTGGCGGTCATCTGGGTCACGTATTTAATGATGGCCCTAGAAATACTACTGGCAAAAGGCACTGTATAAATGGTACAGCCCTAAATTTTATACCTTCTAAATAAAATAACACATGAAAAAGTATCCTGTAGAAAAATCAGAAGCCGAGTGGAAAGAGCTTCTGGGTGAAGAGCAGTACCACGTACTAAGACAAAAAGGAACAGAACGGCCGCATACCGGTAAATACAACCTTCATTTTGCCGATGGCACATATCACTGCGCTGCTTGTGATGCAAAACTTTTTGAAAGCAATAGCAAGTTTGAAAGTAGTTGTGGCTGGCCTAGTTTTGATGAAGCAATAGATGGTGCGGTTGAGTATGTAAGAGATACAACTTTTGGCATGGTGCGTACAGAAATTTTATGCGCAAATTGCGGAAGTCATCTGGGTCATGTTTTTGATGACGGTCCTACACAAACCGGACAGCGCTATTGCATAAATTCCGCTAGCATTGACTTTGAGAATTAAGGCACTTGTTTTTTTTGGAACAGATGTTGATTACACTTATTAAATTTAACTAAATACAATTATGAAAAAAATTTTTATACTCTTTAGCGTATTAGCCGCAGGTCTAATTTCCTGTGAAGGTGATCAGGGACCACAAGGCCCTCCCGGTTATGATGGTGTAGATGCAGAGATGCCTGCAATATTTGAAGTCGAAAATGTAAATTACGATTATGAAGCAGATAACAACCTATGGTCTACACTTTTAACTTATAGCGATTTTACAGATTTTGAAGTGTTTGAGAATGATGTTGTTCTTGTTTATCGTTTAGATTCTACTGTTGAGCTTAATGATGGTAGCACTGCAGATGCATGGAGCTTGATGCCTCAAAATTTTTTTCTGGATAAAGGCACAATACAATACGTATACAATCATACGTTTTTAGATACAGAGTTATTTATAGATGGTGATCACGACCTTGCAGATCTTGACACGGGATTTACAGATAATCAGGTTATACGAGTTGCTATAATCCCTGCCTTAATGGCGAAAGATTTTAATGGTGATTATTCTAATTTCAGTGATGTGATGGGTGCTTTAAAACTATCTGAAGCAGACGTTACAAAAGTTCAGATGTAGATTATATTAAATATTCTTGTAGAAGGCTTGCTCGCGGTCGCTTTAAGCGTCGTCTGCAAGCCTTTTCTTTTGAAGTTAATTTGAAATTTTTAGCCATTTTTCACCGATTTTCATATCATATTGACCGATTTTTTAGAAAGCCTTCTCTCTTTTAGTTTAGGTTAATAATGCGTAAATTCGTGGCTTAATTTTGACCAAAAAATATGAGCAAGTTCGATATCATTGTTTTAGGAAGTGGCCCGGGAGGTTATGTAACCGCTATTCGCGCCTCACAGTTAGGTTTTAAGACCGCAATTGTAGAAAAAGAAAGTCTGGGTGGTGTTTGTCTTAACTGGGGATGTATTCCTACAAAAGCACTTTTAAAAAGCGCGCAGGTTTTTGAATACCTAAAACATGCTGAAGATTATGGCTTAAAGGTAGACGGTGCAGACAAAGATTTTAGTGCAGTTGTAAAACGAAGCAGAGATGTAGCAGACGGAATGAGCAAAGGTGTTCAATTCCTGATGAAAAAAAATAAAATTGAAGTTATTAACGGTTATGGGAAACTAAAACCCGGTAAGAAAATAGATGTTGATGGCACAGAATATAGTGCAGACCACATCATAATTGCAACGGGCGCAAAATCTCGCGAACTGCCTAATCTTAAACAAGACGGCAAGAAAGTTATAGGTTACCGTGAAGCAATGACTTTAAAAGAGCAGCCTAAAAAGATGATCGTTGTAGGTTCTGGAGCTATAGGTGTTGAGTTTGCAAACTTCTACAACTCTATGGGCACAGAAGTTACTATTGTAGAGTTTTTACCTACGTTGGTTCCGCTTGAAGATGAAGAAGTATCAAAGCAATTTGAGCGTTCTTTTAAAAAGGCAGGTATTAAAGTTATGACCAATTCTTCAGTAGAGTCTGTAGACACTTCTGGAGACGGTGTGGTAGCAACCGTAAAAACTCAAAAAGGAGATGAAAAATTAGAAGCAGATGTAGTTCTTTCTGCCGTAGGTATTAAAACCAATATTGAGAATATAGGTCTTGAAGATGTGGGCATTATCACAGACAGAGATAAGATTGTAGTTAATGACTGGTATAACACAAATATGCCAGGTTATTATGCAATTGGCGATGTTACCCACGGCCCTGCTCTGGCTCACGTAGCCTCTGCAGAAGGTATAATCTGCGTAGAGAAAATAAAAGGTATGCATGTATCAAAACTTGATTATGGCAACATACCGGGATGTACATATGCTTCACCAGAAATTGCTTCTGTAGGTATGACAGAAAAACAAGCCAAAGAAGCGGGTTATGACATTAAAGTAGGTAAATTTCCGTTCTCCGCTTCAGGTAAAGCAAGTGCTTCCGGAAACAAAGAAGGTTTTGTAAAAGTTATTTTTGATGCTAAATATGGTGAATGGTTAGGATGCCATATGATTGGTGCCGGCGTGACCGATATGATCGCTGAAGCTGTTTTAGGCAGAAAACTTGAGACTACAGGTCATGAAGTTCTTAAGGCTGTTCACCCGCACCCTACTATGAGTGAGGCTGTGATGGAAGCTGTAGCGGCTGCTTACGATGAAGTGATTCACTTATAAGTCAATACATATTTTTAATAAAAACTCCGAAGAAAGCTTCGGAGTTTTTTTTGCTTCAATAGTATTTTTTATAGAAAACTTTGAATGGCGAGCTCATAACTTTTAAGCCCGAATCCTAAAATTATTCCTTTCGCTTTAGGCGAAATATAAGAATGATGTCTAAATTCTTCTCTGGCAAATGTGTTAGAAATATGCACTTCTATTACAGGTGTTTTAATTGCGGCAATGGCGTCACCTATTCCTACAGAAGTATGCGTATAGGCCGCTGCATTGAGTACAATACCATCAAATTCATCATCAGCCTGCTGAATTTTTGTAATTATATCTCCTTCATTATTCGACTGAAAATAAGAGAGCTCTGTCTCCTTAAACTGAAACTGAAGTTTAGAAAAATAATCTTCAAAAGACTGACTCCCATAGACATCAGGCTCACGTTTACCCAGAAGATTAAGATTGGGACCGTTTATTATAAGTATCTTTAATTCTTTACTCATCAATACAAATTTAAAGTTTTAAATGTACCCGTTTTAATCGCATAAAAAAAGAATCGGGGGCCGCTTAATAAAAAGTAGTCCTAAAGGCATTAAAATCGGTAAATAAGTGAGATATAAAAGGTATTAAATCTTGAGGCATAATCATCTGGCATCGTATTAAATTTGTTTGTGATACCAAAAGAATATCGACCTTCTATCAAAAGAGAATTTGAGATCTCGTATTGCAAACCAATACCTAAACCTACACCAAAACTATTAAGATCTTTACCGGTTTCATCTATAAAAAAGTTTGCCTCTGGTCCTGCTACCAGACTAAATCTAGAATTACCAAGCTGAACTTTCGCTAAAAGCGGAATATTTAAAAGACTCGCATCACCCACATTTGTAAAGAATGGCTCTGAAACCAAACTAAGATCTTTATTAAATGAAAAACCGGGATAAAAATTAGATTTAAACTTACTTTGATCTGCATCAAATTCTGACAGTGTTCTTGGCAATACTTCTTGTGCTGAAGTCGAACTGATTGAATATACGAAAATGCAAAAGGCAATATATAGTTTATACATAAATTATTATTTAAAATAATTTAATTGAAGTTAGAGCTTTTCACTTCATATAAAGGACTTTATTAAAGTTATACCGTTTCACAAATTACAAAACAAAAAAAGCACCCTTATGGGTGCTTTTAATTTGATTTCAGTGAAAATTATTTAAAACATAAAACCTACTCCCACCTGAAAGGTAGAATTATGTGCGTCGCTGTCTTCAAAAGTTTCGGTAAAACCGTAGTTATAACGACCCTGAATTAAAAATCCGTTAGCAAACTTATACTCAAGACCAGCTGCACCGCCAAATTCAAAATCCTGTGCAGAATCAAGATCAAAATCTCCCTCATCATCATTAGGCTGAGAATCTATTTCTTCATTTACTTTGAAGTTGAAAGATGGACCTGCCTGTAAGCTCAAACCGTCTACTAAATATATTTTAGCAAGTACAGGTACCTGTACATAATCAAGTTGATACTCTACATTTTGATCATTATCAAGTGCATTATCCTGATCAAATCTTACAGCATCAAACCCCTGTCCCGAATACAAAACCTCTGGCTGAATAGAAAAACGTTCTGATAAAGGAACCTCTGCCAATAAACCTACATTAAAACTCGTTCTTGAGTCTGGACTGTCAAAGTCATCACCTGTAATCGTCGCAAAATTAACACCACCTTTTACACCAAATTGTACAAATTCCTGAGCGTTAGCCGCTCCGGTTCCTAATACTAATACTGTTGCTAATGCAATAAGCTTTTTCATAATTTTAATTTTTAAATTTGTACAAATCTAATGGCTCAATTTATTTAGCGGTAATAAGGAAAACCTAAATGATTATTAAAAATCTCTTAATCTTACTTACTTTTATATCGTGAATTGGGCACAAGCACTTACAGATTATAAGCATTATTTAAAACTAGAAAAAGGTCTTGCGAGCAATTCTATCGTGAATTATGCTCTGGATATCAATAAATTAATAGGCTGGTTAAAGAGTGTAAATTCTACCTCAAATCCTCTCACTATTACTCATGAGACCGTCCAGCAGTTTATTTATGACACGGCAAAAAAAGTTAATGCAAGATCGCAGGCCAGAATTATTTCTGGCTTAAAAGGTTTTTTTGATTATCTCGTTTTTGAAGATTACAGAACAGATAATCCTACAGATCTTATAGAATCACCTAAAATAGGTAGAAAACTGCCCGATACGCTTTCATTAAATGAGATCGATAAAATTATAAACACAATAGATCTTAGTTCGCCACAAGGGGAGCGCAATCGCGCAATGCTTGAGACTTTATATGGGTGTGGCCTACGCGTTTCTGAGCTACTTGATCTCAAATTATCTGATCTTTATTTTAAAGAAGGGTATATTCTTGTAACTGGTAAGGGAGACAAACAGCGATTTGTGCCTATTGCCCCTTTGACACAGAGGTATATTAATATTTACAAAGATCAGGTACGGGTTCATCAAGAAGCAAAACCTGAATTTCTTGATACGCTTTTTTTGAACCGGAGAGGAGCGAGACTCACAAGAGCCATGGTCTTTACCATTATAAAAAATCTGGCAAAAGAATCAGGAGTTAGGAAAAGTATCAGTCCACATACTTTTAGACATTCGTTTGCTTCCCATTTGTTAAAAAATGGCGCAGATCTGCGAGCCATACAGCAGATGTTAGGTCATGAAAGTATAACCACAACAGAAATCTATATGCATGTTGATCGCTCACAACTTGCAGATGTTATGGAAAAATTTCATCCCAGAAAGGATATGTAATTTTTAGCTGGCCTTTTTAGTTACTAGCTGTATAAGAAGCATCATTTATCTCGATCCAGTAACCATCAGGATCCTGCACATAGATCTGTCGCACGCCATCTGGTCGCAAACTTGTTTCTTTGCTATCTCCTAGCCAATTAATATAATCAACATTATTATCTTTTAAATATGCTATAAAGGCATCAATATCGCTCAAATTGAGTGAAAAATGGAGTGCTTTAGGCGTAGCCTCTATTTCACTTTTGTCTGATTTTATCAAGTGTAATTGATGGTTATTACCCAGATCAAACCAGCGTAATGAAGGATTGTCTGCCGGCGTAGGTATAGGGTGTAACTGCAAAATGCGCTGGTAGAAATCTACACTTTTATCAAGATCTGAAACCGAAAGCGCTGTGTGATCAAATTGCAGGTTAAACGATTGCGCTGATAATAAACATCCGCAAAAAAGCATGAAGATTAAAGAATAGATTTTCATAGTATGGTTTAAGATTGTTTGATTCTATGTGAAATTTAGCTTGTCTTAATAGGCACCCATATTTCCTCTTCAGATTCGGGATGATCTGGGCCGTAATATTTCTCTCCCAATCGTTCAAAATGAGCTCTGGTATCAAGTTCATATTTAGAATTGGGTAACCAGGTACCATAGATATAGTTTGACGTGTTAACGAAAGTTTTCACCGGTCCCACATGGGTGAATACAGCATACGTACCACCAGCAAGAATACGCTTAGACATCCCCGCAGGTAAGTCATTAAAATGCTTTACTTCTACTGCCGCCCATCTTTCAAATTTAGTTTCCTCTGTAAATTCTTCAACTTTAAAATCTTCGGGATAGATCTGTATGGAGTAAAAACCTGGCTGTGCAATATCTTTAATCTCTTTATGCCTTGCCATAAAGTTCTGCCATAAAGCTGCCGTTTCATCAAACGATATAGATGTTGTTATACACATGCCAACTAATTTGCGCTCAGGAATCGTAACTATCTCAGGTTTCATACCTAAAAATAAATATTCCGATCCGTTTTTAGCTCTATTTTAACCGATTTCAGGATAAAAAAGACCGATTTTAAATCTTAAAAAGATAATCCCAGATTAATTACGGCTTCATCATCAAGATCATAACTGTAACCGCGCCAGTAGGTAGACTGTTTACCGTTATATTTCCAGACTACTTCTCCTGCAGTTGTTACTTCCCAATAACCATAATCACCTTCACAGATCATGGTGTTACCATTGCTTAAGCGAGTAACGCCAGAAAGCTTTCCATAAAACATATCAGGATCTGTAAAGCTCCACACCACCGCCGGCTCATTATCTGCATTAGCCACTAGTTTATAATCTGCAGGCATTGCAAGTTCATAAGCGGTTGACTGTTCTACGTTTGTACCGTTATTATAAATTAGCATGTTACCTGCTCCTACTTCTTCATTTTGTAAAAAGTTAGGATAGTGATTGTTAAAGAATCGTCTTTCGCCCTGAGCGTTATTATATACTTCAGGATTACCAAAACGATAAATAAGATCGCCGCCTTTACCATAAGACCCGCCCGTACTTTGCATTGCTTCTAAAATTGAGGTACTGTGATCTACAACCCAAACTTCACTTAATGCGTTTACACTTACAAAAATCACGTCTTTTACAGGATCGTAATCAATACCGTTAGCATGAGTTACATCTCCGTCATCAGGCAGATTGTAATTAAAGTTGATCTTATTAGGGTTATCTGCAACTACACCATAGGTAGAAAGATTTTCGTCTGCTTCTTGTACTAAATGCTCCCAACTGCGCCATTGCCATACTATTTGCCTACTATCTTTATTAATCTCAATTAACTTTTCAGGATAGATAGGAACCGTGGTTACAATACCTTTAGAATTTGCTTCTTCTACAGTTATTTTTTCCCAAATCATGAATAGAAGATTTCCGTTTGGCAAGAGCTCAACATCGTGATGGCATATTTCATTTTCAGTTGAATAGGTATATTCCCATGCTACAGAATTGTCTGGGTTTATAAACCTAATCACTCCGCCATAACCACCTAAAGTAAAAGCAGGATCAGGAATTTTAAACATACCCAGTAGTTGACCATTGTCAAGCAACTCCAGATCGTTGCCCAGACTAAGGTCAAATTCCCATTCATGAAGCGGATTTCCTTTCTTTGTAATTAGTGAAGCGGTAGTGCCGCCATTTTCCATTATAAGCGTGAGATTATCGTGCACAAGATCTGCATTGTACACTTCTACTTCTTCTGCGGTTTCTTCTTCAGATACAGGGTTGCTGCCGTTTGGTATTTCACCTTCTACATTACTATCATCATTGTTACTACAACTAAATAGTACAAGAAAACTTATAATGAGTAAAAAATCTTTCTTCATGAATAAATTGAGATTAATCTTATAAAATAACTCTAAGTAACTACTTTATTTCAAATTCTTTAGGATGCGTTGCTCCTTTCAAATTTTCAACGAAATAATCCCAACGACGCCGCATCATATAATCACTATCACTCCCATAACCGTGTCTTGCATGAGGAAATATTATCAGGTCAAAATCTTTATTTGCCTTTATCAAAGCGTCAACAACAAGATAGGTGTTGTATGGCGGCACATTATCATCTACAGCGCCATGAGCCAGAAGTAACTTGCCTTTAAGATTTGCAGCAAAATTTTGATTGGCCTGATCTTCGTAATTTGATTTACCAGAAGAATCTTTAGTCAACAAGCCTATATAACGCTCGCCCCAGTCGTCCTCATAATTGCGATTATCGTGATTACCAGATTCTGAAATACCCACTTTATAAAATTCCGGGTAGCGAAACATCGCCGCAGCCGTTGCATAACCGCCGCCAGAATGACCCCAAATACCCACGCGATCAAGATCGAGGTACTTGTATTTTTCTGCCAACTGTTTTATGCCTGAGATTTGATCTTCAAGTGTATTGTCTGCCATATTGCCGTAACAAACATCATGAAATGATTTTGACCGCCCGGGATTACAGGTACCGTCGATTACTATAACGACAAAACCTAGTTCTGCCAAAGCCTGATGATCGCGACGCGCCGCAGAAAATGACCTGCTTCCTACCCCGCCACCTTGTGGACCTGGATAAATATAATTTACGACAGGATATTTTTTACTTGTATCCAGATTTGTAGGAGTAAACATTAAGCCATATAAATCCCAGCGGCCATCGCGAGATTTTACTTTTATGGGCTGCGCCGGTTTCCAGCCGGTTGCTTCTAGTTGTGAGATATCTGCCTGCTCTAATTTTAAAAGAAGTTTACCGCTGTCATTGCGCAAAACAGAAACGGGAGCAACATCAGGCTGTGAATAATTATCTACAAAATAATTGCCTTTCGGCGAAAGAGAAACAGCATGATTTCCACTTTCTGGAGTTAATAATTTAAGGCGTTTCCCATTAAAATCAACACGGTAAAAATGACTAAAATAAGGATCTTCGTCCTTTTCTCTTCCGTTAGCATTAAAGTAAAGTACTCTGTTTTTTTGATCTACTTTTTCAAGACTGGTAACGACAAAATCTCCCGTAGTGATCTGATTTTTTAATTTCCCGGTAGTTGCATCATATAAATATAAATGCCCCCAGTTGTCTCTTTCAGAATACCAGATTATCTCATTAGAATCTGGTAGATAATGCCAGTTTACTGTACCCTGACCAGACTCATATTGGGTATCAATTTTCTCTTCAAAAATCTCTTTTACAGCTCCGGTTTCAGCATCTGCAATGCGCATTTTTTCGACCTTATGATCACGCGAAGTAGACACAAATGCAAGTTTGGTTGCGTCCTCATTCCATTCATTATCATCAAAAGAACCTGAGCAGGCAATATCATCACACAAAGTACCTCTGCGAGGATCTGCCGGAATTTGTAAACGCACTACCTTTTTATTAGGAACATCAATAATCACACGGTGTATACGAATGATATCTTCATCATCAGGAATAGGATATTTCCAAGTTTGCAACTTTGGCGCGCCCACTGTTATTTGCACTAAATACATATCGCTTACATGCCGCTGATCTTGCTGAAAAGTCGCTATCTTTTTAGAATCTGGAGACCAGAGCAGAATGGGGCGATCGCTATGTTTCCATCCGGCATTGTCTGTAGAGTAGCCAAAATCTTTTATCCCATCTGAGGTCAACTGAGTTTCTTCACCGCTTTTCACATCTCGCACCCACAAATTGTAATCTTTTATAAAAGCCGACTGGGTGCCGTCTGGCGAAATCACCTCTGGTGCAAATCTTCTTATCGTATTATCATCCTCTAAATTTAGTTTAGCAAAGAGAGTAGCTCTATCAGGGAAGGTTTCGCGTGAAGCAGACTTAGGATCAACAAGCACATATTGCTGGCCATTCTCTGTATCAACCTGATACCAGAATTTACCATCTTCAAGCCAGGCAGGTCTTACATTATCATGGTAAACCAGCTTGTTTGTGGCTGGTCTCAAAAACTGAACTGCTCGCTCATAATCTGCTGTAGTAACTGCTGGCTGATTTTCTTCCTGTGCAACCGATTTTAAGCCGAAAAAGGCGATTATTGCTACTGTTATTAGGGGTTTTATCATGTTTTAATTCTATATTTTAATATCACAACTTCTTAGCCTCTTCCCAGAAAACATCCATCTCTGCAAGGGTCATATCTTTTAATTCTTTGCTGTTTGCTTTAGCTTTCTCTTCCAGGTATTGAAAGCGCTTAATGAATTTTTTATTGGTGCGCTCAAGAGCACTTTCGGGATCTACTTTGAGAAAACGGGCGTAATTAATCATTGAGAAAAGCACATCGCCAAATTCGGCTTCTATTTTCTCCTGGTCATTAACTCGTACTTCGTGTTGTAGTTCGTCAAGTTCTTCTTTTACTTTCTCAAAAACCTGTTGTGGCTCTTCCCAGTCAAAACCCACCCCAGCTACCTTATCCTGTATACGGCTTGCTTTTACAAGTGCCGGCAAAGAGCGCGGCACTCCTTCTAAAACAGATTTTTTACCTTCTTTCAGTTTTAGGTTTTCCCAGTTGCGCTTAACATCTTCTTCATCTTTTACCTCTACATCACTGTAAATATGAGGATGCCTGCTTATCAATTTCTCACAGATGCCATTAGCGACATCGGCTATATCAAAATCATTTGTTTCGCTGCCTATTTTTGCATAGAATACAATATGTAAAAGAAGGTCACCCAATTCTTTTTTAACCTCTTCAAGGTCATTATCAAGAATGGCGTCACCTAACTCGTAAGTTTCTTCTATTGTAAGATGTCGCAGGGATTGTAGAGTTTGCTTTTTGTCCCAGGGGCACTGCTCTCGCAGTTCGCCCATAATCGTAAGTAAGCGATCTAGCGCTTTTAGCTGTTCAGGTCTGCTATTCATGCTCACGAATTTAGTGTATAAAAACCTGTTTTTTAGTATTAAAATCGGGTAAAATCTAATAAAAAACCCCGCATAAAAATGCAGGGTTCTTAAAAACTATATGTTTTAACGTCTATTCTTCTTCATCTTTAGAAGGAACTTCTGTAGAAACCTCAGCGTCCTCCAGATAGAGCATATCTTTTGCCTGAAGTAAGTTATACCATTGTATTATCTTTTTAATATCGCTGGCATACACACGATCTTCATCAAAATTAGGAAGCACTTCAAAAAAGTAAGCTTCTAAATCATCTTTAGATTTTTTGTGATCTATAGCAGGACCGCCGTCTTCTTTTTCTGAGATCTTAGCAAATACATCTTTTAATGGCACTTCACCATCTAAAGTATAGATAGCAATTTCTGAAAGTATACTCACATTGTGACGCATACCTACAGGTATTTTCTTTCCGTCTAAAAGAGATTCGGCTATAAAACCTGTGCGGGTTTGTGTTTTAAGACTGTAAAGGCCTGGTTTTCCTGAAATGGACAATATTTTGTCTAAACTCATATTTTATTTTTATGCTTTGGTAACGAAAAAGACATCATCTGTCTCTGTCGTTAATTATTTTTTAAAGGCGATACTTTTCTTGCAAAAAGCAAGGGCGCAAATATCATGCTCTTTTTTTATTTTCAAAATAAATTATCTCCCCTTTTTTACCGGAAAGCGCATTCTATAATCGCTATTTACTTTGCCTTTACTAATATTAGCCAGTTTTCCCTTTATCAAACGTTTCTTTAAGCTTGACAGTTTATCTGTAAACAGGATGCCCTCGATGTGGTCATATTCATGTTGAACAACTCTAGCTATAAGACCGGTATACGTATCTGTATGCTCAACAAAGTTCTCGTCCTGATACTTTATAGTGACTTGCTCCTGTCTAAAAACATCTTCATTAATACCGGGAATACTTAAACAGCCTTCGCCAAAAGCCCACTCATCACCATCTTCATTAACAATCTGTGCATTGATGAAAACCTTTTTAAAGCTTGCCAGTTCTTCACGTTCTTCATGGGTAAGTTCTTCATCATCTGCAAACGGAGACGTGTCTACCAGAAAAATTCTAATTGCTTTTCCTATCTGTGGCGCTGCAAGACCTACACCACTGGCACCATACATAGTCTCAAACATATTCTCAATAAGTTCTGCAAGGTCTGGATAATCCTTATCTATTACTTCGGCATTTTTTCGCAATACGGGATCACCGTAAGCCACTATAGGTAATATCATTTTAAAAAAATTAAATCTTTAAATTAAGAGTGATCTATTTATAAAGATAAGTCTGTAAAATTATTGTTGCACTAATCTCATCTACCAGCGCTTTATCTTTTCTTTTTTTCTTTTTCAATCCGCTATCGAGCATGGTTTGCACGGCCATTTTTGAAGTGAACCGCTCATCTACTCGCTCTATGGGTATGCTGGTTACTTTTTCAAGCTTTTCGCGAAAGCTTATAATATCTGCCTCTACTCCAGATGCTCCATTGTTCATGCGTTTAGGCTCACCTATTAGTATACGCTCAACCTGCTCTGCCGCCAGATATTCCTGTAAGAATTTAAGCAGCTCATGCGTAGGCACTGTTGTTAATCCTGAAGCGATGAGTTGAAGCTCATCTGTCACAGCAATACCGGTGCGCTTTGTACCATAATCTAATGCAAGAATGCGAGCCATAGCAAATATTTTTGCAAAAATAAGCCTTTAAAACTAATCTCGTCAATCTTGGTTTTTTTATATGGTGTAAACTATCTTTAGCCCTCATTTTTTAAGACAATATGAAACAAGTACAAAATTTAATAGAAGACGCTTGGGAAGATCGTTCCCTTTTAAATGATAAAGTAACTCAGGATGCTATACGTGAGGTCATAGAATTAATAGATGGCGGTACACTGCGAGTAGCAGAACCTGATGGTGATGACTGGAAGATAAATGAATGGGTTAAAAAAGCGGTTGTGCTTTATTTCCCAATTCAAAAAATGGAAAAAATAGAAGTTGGTATTTTTGAGTACCACGACAAGATGCCTTTAAAGAAAGGATATCAGGATAAAGGCATACGTGTTGTCCCCAATGCTGTGGCACGTCATGGTGCATACATTTCTAAAGGTGTGATCATGATGCCTAGTTATGTGAACATAGGCGCTTATGTAGATGAAGGTACGATGGTAGATACCTGGGCTACAGTGGGTAGCTGCGCACAAATAGGTAAAAACGTTCACCTTAGCGGCGGTGTAGGTATAGGCGGAGTTCTTGAACCTCTGCAAGCAGCACCGGTAATCATAGAAGATAATGCTTTTATAGGTTCTCGTTGCATAGTTGTAGAAGGAGTACGCGTGGGTAAAGAAGCTGTTTTAGGTGCAAATGTTGTACTTACAGGTTCTACTAAAATTATTGATGTTACCGGTAGCGAACCTAAAGAAATGAAAGGATACGTGCCACCTCGTTCTGTTGTAATTCCTGGTAGTTATACTAAGAAATTTGCTGCAGGTGAGTACAATGTACCGTGCGCATTAATTATAGGCAAACGTAAGGAAAGTACAGACAAGAAAACATCTCTTAATGCGGCTTTAAGGGAATACGACGTAGCGGTGTAATAAATAGTCGCTATTGCGAAATTTCACATAGATGAAAATACTGGTAATACAGCAAAAAATGATAGGCGACGTTCTTACGTCGTCTATTCTTTTTGAGGCACTTCGTTCTAAATATCCAGAGGCAGAATTGCATTACCTTATTCATAAGCATACGGTGCCAGTTGTGCAGAATAACCCGTTTATTGATAAGTTTATTTTTGATTTACAGGATTCTCAAGGCAATACCATTTCTTTCATCAAATTTGCTGCTCGTCTGCGCAGCGAGAACTACGATATAGTAATTGATGCGTATTCTAAAATAAGTAGCGCTTTTCTGTCCTTTTACAGCGGTGCCAAGGTGAGGATCGGGATTAAAAAATCATACACTTCCTATTTATACAATCATTCTGTCAAAAATAGTAATAAGGCAGAAACCGCAGCCGGCCTGGCCATTGAGAACCGGATGAGACTTCTCGCTCCTTTATCTAAGGATTTTCCAAAAGAAATTAAACCAAAAATCTACCTAAAAGAGGCAGAAATCGCTTCTGCGAAAGCAAAATTGGAAAATTCTGATATCGATCTCAGTAAACCGATCATTATGATAGGTGTATTGGGCAGCAGTGAGCTAAAAACATATCCGCTTCCTTATTTAGCTAAATTACTGCAAACCATTGTAGAGGAAACCAATGCTCAATTACTACTGAATTACATACCTGATCAAAAACCAAAAGTTGAGGAGCTCTTAAATAATTGTGACAACAGAACGGTCAGTCATATTTTTCCAGAGGTCTACGGTGAGAATTTACGCGAATTCATTGCATTAACCAGTTTTTGTGATGCCCTAATAGGTAATGAAGGCGGTGCGGTTAATATGGCTAAAGCCTTAAATAAGCCCACATTTTCTATTTACTCGCCTTGGATTAATCCTGAAGCCTGGGCTTCTTACCCGGGCAAAAAGCAGGTCGCTGTGCATTTAAAAAATTATAAACCACAGCTGTATAAGAGTAAGGATTTTAAGGCAATGAAAAAAGAATCTATAAAATTATATGAAGAACTTAATCCTGAATTTATAAAAAAAGAGTTGCTCAATTTTCTTAGCAACCTTAATTAATTTCTTTCTTCTCAATGCCGTAGTACGTGTAAGCATAACCTTTCTTTCTGGTATTCTTACGTATCGCTGCATTCTTTTGCAACGTCTCCGGAGTTTTGTATCCACGAGGATGATCAAGATGCACGCATAAGGCGCTGTAGCGTATTTGCTTAGATTTAATCCCAAAGTTTATCAGGCGTTCTCCCAGTTCGCGATCCTGACCACCATATTGCATGCGTTCATCAAAACCATTAACAGCTAGAATATCTTTTTTCCAGCCGCTGGCATTATGCCCGTTCCAGCTGGCAGTTGTGGGAGTAAGTAGATTAAGAATGTCTGATTTTAAGCCTGTAGCGGTCAATTTATTGTTCTTAAAAGACGATTTTAAACCTCTTTTCTGTAACCACGCTATATCAAAACATTTTTGATCGTCTATATCCTGCTTTGTAATTTCTTTTGAAATAGACATGGGTAGCTTAAAATAACCTCCAGATAAAAAATAACCCTTTTCTCTAAACTTAAAGTGAAACTTTAAAAAATCATTTTTAGGAATACAGTCCCCATCACTCATCAAAATGTAGTCTGAGTTACATGCCAGTATAGCTTTATTGAGAATACGCGATTTTTGAAAACCGTCATCTTCCTGCCATACATGTATAACAGGTACAGGAAACCATTCCTGAAATTCTTTAATTGTATTGATGGTTTCTTCACCAGAACCATCATCTGCAATTACGATCTCAAAATCTTTATTTGTCTGCTGCGCATAACCCCAAAGCGTCTTTTTAAGCCACTCTACAGCGTTATACGTACTTATAATTACAGAAATGCCAGGTTTATCTTTCATACTTAATCGCGCAAAGTTAAGGCATTAATCTTAAAAAGTTTTTTAGATTTGGCAACTGCGTAATCCTATGAAGAAACTCACTGTTATCATCACTGTTTTTAATGAGTCTCACAATATTGAGGGAGTTTTAGAATCTGCTAATTTTGCAGATGAAATCATTGTAGTAGACTCTTTTAGCACAGATGACACGCTGCTCAAGGCGAAAAAATATACAAATCTAATTCTTCAAAGAAAGTATGAATACCCCGCTTCTCAAAAGAATTGGGCAATACCGCAGGCTGGCAATGAATGGATCTTGCTTCTTGATGCAGATGAGAGAGTAACCCCAGAATTAAAATCTGAAATTCTTAAAATTCTGGAAAATCCACCATCTGGTATTGCAGGTTTCTGGATTTACAGAAACAATCATTTTATGGGGAAGCAGGTTCACTTTAGTGGCTGGCAGCATGATAAAGTGATACGTCTTTTTAAAAGAGACGAATGCGTTTACGAAGATAAAATGGTACACGAAGAACTTACTTCAAACGGTGAAATAGGTTTCTTAAAAAACAAGTTGTATCACAATACTTATGTAAACCTCGACAATTACATTCAAAAGTTAAATAGATATGCGTACTGGCAAGCTTTAGATTATGATAAGCATACTAACCGGTTAAATGCCTTTCATTTTATTATAAAACCCGTCTGGAGATTCTTTAAACACTATATTTTACAACAGGGATTTAGAGATGGTGTTATAGGCTTAACAATTAGTGTTTTACAAAGCTATGCTCTTTTTATGCGCTACGTAAAACTTTGGCTTTACAGACGCGGGCAGAAATAATATTTATTTCTTCCAGAACTTTATTTTCTTTTTCAAACGCTTTTTTCGCTGAAAAGCTTCCTGAAATTCTACCGTATTTTGCCACATTTCGTCTACCGTCTTATTAGTATCAAGACCTGCAAGTCTGGCGTACTCTTTTGCCATAATTTCTACCATTTCCCGCTTTGGCGTAAGCCTTCTAAAATTGTTGATACGCGTTGCATAATCAAGTGGTTTAAAATCCATACGATTAAGATCTACCAGATAAAATCTGTATTTATCTTCTTCTATTTTTATCAAAGTATTCCCGGGAGAGTGGTCTAAAAAATGAATCCCTTTCTCATGCATTTCATACGTAAATGCGGTAAAAGCTTTTAAAATATCTGCATTACCCACATATTTAGAATTGGCAATAAGTTCTCTATATGTTAAGTCGTATTCAAGAAACTCACATATATAATAACTTTTACCATACAGTAATGATTCTTGCTCAGCATAAGCCACGGGTTTAGGGGTACCAATGCCGTGCTCCAGCAATCTGGTGGCGTATTCAAAAGAGCGCTGCGCTTTAGATTTTCTAAAAAAACGATATGCTATTTTATTTACCGTATTAGGAATTTTAAAAGACTTGATCGCTACTTTGTTACCGTCAAGATCTACAATACGTATCTGGTTACGCCCACCGTCTGCAAGCATCTCGCCTTCTGCTTCAAAATTTTTGAGAAGCTGCTCTATCTTAAAAACATTATTTTTGTGCGCTGGGCTGCAAACGATTTTCATAGTCTTAATTATGCAGCAAAAGTAAATCTATTTCTATTGTTAAAAAACCTAAGCTCTATATGCCGCAGAAGAAGACTATATTTTTAGAGTCGCACAATATAAAAAATCCATATTTTGGCTTTGGGCAATTTAATTATCATCTTATAAAAGGGCTTTATCAGCAACAAGAAGATGAGCTTGATATTACGCTTCACGCGAAAGATATCGACGTTTTAAAAAAGGAATTTGGTGATGCTTTTAATTATAAAAAATACCGTTCCTATCGCAGATATCCTTTGTTTCGCATAAGCGAAAAGTACAACCTCTGGCACTCTTTAAATCAGAACATTAAAATTGAACCTAAAGGTAATATTCCGTATTTAATGACGGTGCACGACATTCATTTTATTGAAGAAAACAGCGCAGATCCTAATCATGAGAGAAGCAAACGCTTTCGCGAAAAGCTTAATCGTTCCAGCGCTTTAGTTTACATATCAAACTTTGCAAAAGAAGATACGCACAAACATTTTGATGTGCCTAATATTCCTGAATATGTCATTTATAACGGAAATACGATTCTGGATACAGAAATTCCCACCAATTTTAAACCGGAAATAATCCCCAAACGACCATTTTTGTTCACTATTGGCGAATTTACAGCACGGAAAAACTTTAATTCTTTGGTCAAAATGTTGCCTTTTTTACCCGATTTTGACGTTGTTTTGGCAGGTAATTGTGACAAACCTTACACAGAAGAAATAAAAGCTACTATAACAAAACTGAAATTAGAAGGTCGCGTACACATAACCGGGAAAATAAGTGAGTCTGCTAAAAAGTACTATTTCAAGAACTGTGCTGCATTTGTGTTCCCGTCATTGCGGGAAGGTTTTGGTATACCACCAATAGAGGCCATGCGATTTGGTAAACCTGTATTTCTTTCAAATAACACATCGCTGCCAGAAGTAGGAGGAGAAAATGCATTTTACTGGCATCATTATAACCCGGAATATATGGCAAAAATCTTCCTAAATGGCATGAAAATCGCACAAAACGACCCTAATTTTGCTACTAAAGTTACAGCACATGCCACCAGTTTTAATTGGGAAACAACGGCAAAACAATATCTAGATGTATATAAAAGCCTGCTTTAAAACTGAATTATAGGGCAGCTTTCAGGGTTTTAAAGTAATTTTGCATCGTTAAAAATTTAAGATCTCAAAGCATGAATTTGAGGTAACAATACATATATGGTAGACGAAATAAAAGAAGCAATTGGCATTTTAAAAAAAGGCGGTCTTATTCTATATCCTACAGATACGGTATGGGGAATAGGATGCGATGCTACAAATCCCGGAGCTATAGATAAGGTTTACAAATTGAAGCAAAGAGCAGAAAGCCAGACAATGATCTGTCTTGTGCATGATTTTAAAATGCTTAATCAATATGTAGAAAACGTGCCTGAAGTTGCTTATGACATTTTAAAATACGCAGCTCAGCCTACTACAATTGTGTACGATGATCCCATTCGCGTGGCAGAGAATCTTATCGCCCCAGACAATACGCTTGCCATACGCGTTACCAAAGATGATTTTTGCAAGATGCTTGTGAGAAAATTTGGTCGCCCCATTGTTTCTACATCTGCAAATATTAGTGGTGAGCAAACACCGCAGTCATTTAAAGAAATAAGTCCCGCTATTTTGGAAGGCGTAGACTATGTAGTAAATTTGCACCACAATAGAAAATCGGCTAAACCTTCTACCATTATTAAGTTAAAAAATGATGGTCAGGTTAAAGTCCTACGAAAGTAAAGGTGCATGACAACCCCCAACTATAAGGGAGCCATTACCCATAAAATTTTTGACGTTATCTCAAACGCTTCTCAAGAACTAGGTGTAGACACTTATGTTATTGGAGGCTATGTGCGTGATTTTATTTTAGAACGTGGTAGTGCAAAAGACATTGATATTGTTGCTGTAGGCAGCGGTATAGAATTAGCTAAAAAAGTAGCTTCACTCCTGCCCCACAAACCAAAAGTGCAGGTCTTTAAAACATATGGCACCGCCATGTTGCGCGACAATGATCTTGAGATCGAGTTTGTAGGTGCAAGAAAAGAATCATACAATAAAGAAAGTCGTAATCCTGTAGTAGAAAATGGTTCTCTTCAAGACGATCAAAACAGGAGAGACTTTACAATAAATGCACTTGCTATAGGTCTTTCGCCGGCAATACATGGTAAATTGCTAGATCCTTTTAATGGTTTAGTAGATCTTGAAAGAGGAATAATTCGTACTCCGCTAGATCCAGACATCACATACAGTGACGACCCTTTGCGCATGATGCGCGCCATACGGTTTGCTTCACAGCTTGATTTTATGATAGAGCGAGCTTCGCTTGAAGCTATTTCTAAAAATAACAAGCGTATAAGTATCATTACCAATGAACGCATTGTAGAAGAATTGCACAAGATCATGCTGAGCAAAAAACCTTCTAAAGGCTTTTTACTTCTTGAAAAAACAGGTCTGCTTCCTTTCGTTTTGCCAGAGCTTACTGCTCTTAAAGGTATAGAAGAAAAAGAAGGACAAAAACATAAAGACAATTTCTACCATACACTTGAAGTTGTAGATAATATTGCAGAAAATACTGAAGATCTTTGGTTACGATGGGCTGCATTGCTTCATGATATTGGTAAAGCACCCACTAAACGATTTGATAAAAAAATAGGCTGGACCTTTCATGGTCATGAATTTGTAGGTTCTAAAATGGTTTTTAAACTTTTTAAACGTTTAAAGATGCCATTAAATGAAAAGATGAAATTCGTGCAAAAAATGGTGCTTATGAGTTCGCGCCCTATTGTAATTGCAGAAGAATTTGTGACAGATAGTGCCGTACGCAGATTGATCTTTGATGCGGGCGAAAATCTTGAAGATCTCATGACACTTTGCGAGGCAGATATTACAACCAAAAATCCTAAAAGATACAAACGTTATCATAATAACTTTAGACAAGTACGTCAAAAGGTAAAAGAAGTTGAAGAGCGCGATCATGTGCGCAACTTTCAGCCGCCGGTATCTGGTGAAGAGATCATGAAAACCTTTAATCTTAAACCTTCACGGGAAATAGGAATAATTAAAGACGCTATAAAAGAAGCGATTCTTGAAGGCGAGATTGCAAACAACCACACCGAAGCACAAGAATTTATGCTAAAGAAAGGCGAAGAGATCGGTCTTAAAGTGGCAGATAATTAAAAATCAAGAGAATTGTATAGAAAATCTGTTTTAATCTCCCTGATTCTGGTTTACATGGTTGTGGTAGCCGGCGCAGTTGTGAGAATGACCGGTAGCGGGATGGGATGTCCTGACTGGCCTAAATGCTTTGGTTACATTATACCACCTACACAGGAAAGTGAATTAAGATGGCAACCTAATCGCTCGTATGAAGAAGGTCAGGTAATTATTGTAGATGAAAGCCTGCGCGTAGCCAATCACGATTTCACTACAGGTGCATTATTTTCAAATAAAAATTGGTCTACTTACGACAAGCACGATTACGCTATCTTCAATCCGTTGCATACATGGGTAGAATATATTAATCGCTTAGTAGGAGCCCTGGCGGGATTTGCCGTTCTTATTATGGCCATTTTAAGCATAAAATTCTGGAAAAAGAAAAAGCGCATTCCGCTACTTTCATGGCTCACCGTTTTTCTTATGGGTTTTCAGGGCTGGATAGGTGCTACTGTTGTTTATTCTGTTCTGTCACCGGTTAGAATAACGATACATATGGTCATCGCTTTAGTCATTATCGCAGTATTGATGTATCTCCTTTTTCTTGCCAAATCAAAAACGGTAAAGTTCACTTTTGATAAAAACTTCAGAAACGGGATGTGGCTTGCTTTGGCTTTAAGCCTGATACAAATCGCTATGGGAACTCAGGTACGCCAGTTTGTAGATGAGCAGGTAGACCTTGTAGGTTATGCCGCCAAATATCTGTGGCTAAGTGATCCTGATTTTGCTTTTTACTTTCACCGGTCTTTTTCTATTGTAGTACTTGCTATAAATGTGTGGCTGTTTTTTAGAAACAAAAAATTAGCTCTAGGTCATAATTTGATGAACTGGATCATGATCATAATAGGCATTGAGATTGTCACGGGTATACTAATGTATTACTTCGATTTTCCATATTTAACTCAGCCTGTTCACCTTATTTTAGCATCTGTACTTTTCGGAATTCAATTTTATATTCTCCTCACTTCAGTGAAAGAAAACGAAAGTATAAAATTGACAACTGCATCGTAAATTGTATCTTTGTGGGCTAAAATTTTGATGCTATGATTTACCGGTTCCGTGTGATTCTCGACACCGAAGAGGATATATTTAGAGACATAGAAATACAGCAAGATGCACCTCTTGAAGACTTTCATAATGCCATAACCCAGTCTTTTGGTTTTGATGGTACAGAGATGGCTTCTTTCTTTACAAGTGATGACGAGTGGAGACAGGATGAAGAGATCGCCCTTTTTGATATGGGAGAATCTGAAAATCCTGTGCGCGTTATGAGCGAGACAAATGTAGATGAAGTGGTTTCTACAGAAAACACAAGACTTATCTACGTGTACGATTTTTTAAGCATGTGGACGTTTTTTGTTGAGCTTGCAGATGTGGCAGAACCTGTAGAAGGAACTTTATATCCTAATCTAATGTATGTGCACGGGCAAATACCAGACCAGGCGCCACCCACAGATTTTTCTGGCGATGAAGATGCAGATACAGATGAGGATGATTTTGAAGATTATGATGATGACTACGACGTAGAAGATTATGAAGGTCTAGATTTTGATGAAAATTGGAATTAATAAAAGCCCGATTTTCTCCTCATAATAGCTGATTTTATTACTGTTTTGCCCATTTTTTACCCCTAAAAATCGGTTTTTTTAGGCTCAAATCTACCCAAAATTCAAGATTACAGATGATCAATTTATATGCTGCCCAGATAGAATCGCTTTCTATACATCGCATTGGTAATAAAAGCCGTACAGAAGGTGTATTTCTGTCTAAAGAACAGTACAATCTCAATGATGAGATAACGCCACTTATAAAAGAGTTTTTCTTTAAAAGCTTTCGCGAAAAAGAAGAAAATTACTATCACTTTAGTCATGAGGCAGATCTTGAGTTCAACTCATTGTACAACATGGCAGCAAATATGTTTGCAAGCCCTGCACAGGCACATGAGATATCTGTAGAGATCGCAAAACATCTATATGACCAGAGCAGTCACCCGCACATAAAACCAGGTGAGTTGTATGTTGCCTACATTACTGGCGTTATGCTTGACAATGTGAAAACTGATGTTTTGGGTATATTTAAATCTGAATTAAAGCAAGACTTTTTACAATTTCGCGAAGGCGAAGAAAACCTCAACATGCTTCTTGAGCAAGGGGTGAGCCTGAGTAAATTAGATAAAGGAGCGCTTATTTTTAATAGCAAAGCAGAAGAGGGTTACAAAGTATTATCTGTAGATTCTAATCGCTATGATACTAAATACTGGCTTGAGAATTTTATGGGCGTAGAAATGCTGGCTGATGATAATTTTTATACAAAGAAGTATTTAAAATTCTGTCAGGACTTTGCTAAAGACGTTGTATTACCGGCAGAAGACAAGAAGGAGGAAGTAATGTTCATGAATAGAGCTGTAAATCACTTTGCTAAGAACGACAACTTTGAAGAGTCTGCTTTTGTTAATGACGTTTTAGAGAATCCCGCTTTAATACCAGAATTTCAAAATTACAAAACAGACCGAGCGCCTAAATACAAAATAGAAGATCTTACTTCTTTTCCCATTGCAAATACCGCCGTTACTGCTGCTCGCAAAAAGATGAGAAATGTTATCGATCTGGATACCCACATCCAGATAAAGATGGATTTCATCAATCCTGAAAGTGCAGAAAAATTTGTAGAAAAAGGCTGGGATGAAGAAAAACAGATGTATTACTATCTGGTTTATTTCAACAAAGAGCAAAAAAGCTAGTAAGAGGCTTGCATAAGCCGCTGCATATTTACATCTTCATAATTACGTTTTACAAAATCAAGGGCGGTTTTCACGATCTGCCCCATAGATTTTGCGCGCTTAAATTTCATATCCATCGTATAATCGTAAAGTTCGTTGCGCAGGCGTTTCAGATTTTCTTCAGAAGAAACCGTATCGGTTGTCATGCATTTTAAAAGTCGGCGTAATCTGGTTTTTGAAGTAATAATACGCTTAGCAAGTACAGCCCGCTCTTCTTTACGGTACTGCTCAATAGAGTTGTTTCCTAAAAGATTAGAAACAAGTTCTACCATTTTAAAGTTTTCTTTAAACAAATGGGGTTTATATACTTTAAAATTACCTTCATAGCACTGCTGATCAAAATCTATCGCTCGCAGTTTATATTTAATGTGGTCAAAATCGTGCGTGGGTATTACCACATAGTTGTATGAACGCATATCGCCTAATAATAAGATCATACAGCGCTCGTTGAATTTAACAAACTCTTTCGCTATCTGTGATTTACCCACATGATCACAGTCTGCCAGATAATTATTTATAAACTCATCACCCGGTATACCTGTAATATGCTCTTCAATAAGCGTGTCTTTATACACCAAAAAATTGATACGATTAGGAGAAAGAATATGCTCAAGTTCCAGACCATAGATACGACTGGCATCTGCTCTTTTCACATAAAAATAGGTGTAATTGTCATTAAAAATATTCTTGATCTTAACTCTAAAAGGTTTAGAATTACCAAACGTGCAATAGTCTATTGCCGCTACATCAAGAAAAGGCAAAATATTCTCATTACCATCAGAATGCAAAATAGCGTATACTCTTTTTAAACTGGTGTAGATACTTTCACGCTCGTGATCTGGGTAGTAAACGCTTATCCATAGCGTGTCATTATCGTTCTTATCATACACACTAATACCTCCCGAAAATCTCAACAAATCGTCGTAAAACACAGGTATTTTAGTATCTCTGCTATATTTAACCAGATATTCTTTTAATGTATTGCCAATGGGATAAGTTGGCTTTTTACGTGACATTAATCTTTCTTGCATACGAGTGGCATTTGTGTAAAGATAAGAAAGCCTGTAACAAATAGTACACTCATGCGTCTTGTAAGAGAACACCAATCAAAACATCTATATATTGGATACGATTCTAACTATTAACGGCCTCTCAAAAAGGTATGGGCCTGTGCAAGCTGTTAATGACCTCACTTTTACAATAAGCAAAGGCAATGTCTACGGTATTTTAGGACCTAACGGAAGTGGTAAATCTACCACTCTGGGCATGGTTCTAAATGTGGTAAATCCCACTTCTGGGAATTTTCATTGGTTTGATGGTTCAGATTCTACACATCAGGCACTCAAAAAAGTAGGAGCTATAATAGAGCGACCTAACTTTTACCCATATATGACGGCCCAACAGAATCTAAATCTTGTTTGTCAAATAAAGGGCGTATCTCCCACAAAAATTGATGAAAAGCTTGAAATAGTAGGTTTGCTGGAGCGAAAAAACAGCAAGTTCAAAACGTTCTCTCTGGGTATGAAACAGCGCCTGGCTATAGCCTCTGCCCTGCTTAATGATCCTGAAATATTAATTCTTGATGAACCTACTAACGGATTAGACCCCCAGGGTATTCATCAAATACGTGAGATCATAAAAAAGATTGCAGCAGATGGCACTACAATTCTGCTTGCTTCTCACTTGCTTGACGAAGTCGAAAAAGTTTGTTCACACGTCGTGATCATACGCAAGGGAGTTAAACTTTATGCAGGACCTGTAGATGAACTCAATGCAAGTCATGGCTTTTTTGAAGTGAAATCTCATCAGGAAACAGAGCTACTGCGATTTTTTGATAATAATCCCGATTTTTTAAGTGTAAAGACCGAAAATGGATTAATCACGGCATTTTTAGCCACTCCGCTTAGCGCAGAAGATCTAAACAAACAGCTCTTTAAACAAGGTATTGTTCTTTCTCACCTCGTTAAGAGAAAAGAGAGTCTTGAAGAACAATTTTTACAACTTACCAGCAACTTAAATTAAGCCCCATGTTTAGATTACTGAATATAGAATTACATAAACTCAAATACAGCAGGTCTTCTAAAATTCTTGCTGCGACATATTTTATAATCCTTTCATTTATTGCACTAATTGCTTCAATAGAATTCAATTTTGGCGATGTGCATATCCGCATAGCAGATCAGGGTATTTTTAATTTTCCGTTTATCTGGCATTTCAATACATATATAGCTGCAATACTTAAATTCTTTCTTGCGATCGTTATCGTCTCGATGATGTCTAATGAATATACAAATCGCACACTCAAACAAAACCTGATCGATGGATTAAGCAAACAGGAATTTGTATTGTCAAAATTCTATACTGTTCTGGCATTTGCACTTATCTCTACCTTCTTTGTTTTTGTTCTAAGTGTTATTCTGGGATACTCATTTTCAGATTATACAGAATTTGGTATCGTAACCCGCGAGATGGATTTTCTTTTCGCATATTTTCTTAAACTGGTAGGTTTCTTCTCTTTTTGTTTATTCCTGGGGGTTTTAGTCAAAAGATCTGCGTTTGCGTTGGGTTTTCTCTTTGTCTGGTGGATCGTGGAAAATATAATTTATGCATTTCTCAATTTTAAGGTTTTCCCGGAAAGCGACACAGCAGATAAGATCATGCAATTCTTTCCGCTTGAATCTATGAGCAACCTGATTAACAGACCGTTTGAGCGACTTGATTTTATAAAAACAGCTGCAAACCAGCTCAAAGCAGATATTGCGATAGACTATGCAGTGCATTGGTACGAGATATTGATTGTAAGCGGGTGGGTATTCCTTTTTATTTATGGTACCTACGCCTTGTTAAAAAAGCGCGATTTATAGTATTTTAGTAGCTTAATTGCTGCTATGAAATTATTTTGGTGCTTTGTCTTTTGCGTATTTACTACATATTTTGCTTCAGGCCAGGGCGCTGCAAATAATTGGTATTTTGGCCAGAAGGCGGGACTCAATTTTACAACTTCACCTCCTACTGCCGTGCAGAACGGTAATTTATCTACAGTAGAAGGTTGTGCAACTATTTCTGATGAAAGGGGTCAATTGCTTTTTTATACAGATGGCAAGACAGTTTACAATCAAAACCATGAAGTAATGGAAAACGGGAGCGGTTTGTTTGGGAACGCTTCCAGTACGCAGTCTGCCATTATAATTCCCAAACCCGGAGATCCTAATATTTTTTACGTATTCACGATGGATTCCCTTTTTGATACAGAAAACTATCATGGCTTAAACTATTCTATAGTTGATTTTACTACAAATCCGTTAGGTGCTGTTACTCAAAAAAATATTCATCTGCTTAATTACGCCACCGAAAAACTTAGTGCTGTTATTCAGGGTTGCGACAGTGATTCTGTATGGGTAGTTACACTTTCTAACAGTTCTGGCCAAAACAATAATCAAAACATAAATACTTTTTTCACGTATGCAGTAACACCTGACGGCGTAAACACTACACCTGTAAAATCGACTCTAGGAGTTTCTATTGATGATAACAGAGGGAATCTAAAGTTTTCACCAAACGGTCAAATGCTTGCTGCTGCTAATGGAACTGCTCCCTTATATTTAATGGATTTTGACTCAGAGACAGGAAAGGTTGCAAACCCTATGTCAATAGCAGTTCATGGCCCTAATTATGCGGTTTATGGCGTAGAGTTTTCTCCTAATAATAAATTCTTATATATCGACAGTTTTAATAACTTAGACTCTAATGGCCCTCCCTCAGCAAACAGATCATCGCTAGTACAATACGATCTTGAAAGTACTTATATAGGAGACAGTCAAATAGAACTTCATTTTGAGAATTATTATCGCGGTAGCCTACAATTGGGTCCTGATGGTAAAATTTACAGAGCATTAAGCAGAGGTTATTATGACGGTCTGCCATACCTGGGAGTTATAGAAAATCCCAATGAACCGGGGTTTGCATCAAATTATGTTGATAAAGCTATTTTTTTAGGTCAGGGGTTAAGTTTTCAGGGATTACCTCCGTTTAATCAATCCCTTTTTAATACTATAGATATCATACAAAACAATCTGAGTACTTCTCAATTAAATTTGTGCGAAAGGGAAACCTACACTCTAAAATACGATTTGATTCCCGGTGCTACATACCGCTGGTTTTTAGATGGAAGTGAAATAGCGGGAGAAACCACTAATGAATTAGACATTGCAGAAGATCCTAATGCGCCGTTCCCACAAATAGCCGACTATAAATTACTTGTAGATCTTAATGATGGAAGTACCTGTGAGAAAAAAGGAATTGCAGCTGTAACCTATTACGCACTTCCCGAATCTGGTGCCCAGAAACCAAAATTATTACAATGCGAAGATTCCGAGACCGCAGATGGTTATAGTTTGTTTAATCTTGACGAAATCACAGACGTCTTAACAGACAATAATCCCACAATTAATGTTTCATTTTATCACACTCAAGGTGATGCCGAAACCATGACAGATTCTATCAACCCGTATGGTTATGAAAACAGCTTACCCCTTGAAACACTTTATGCCAGACTCACAAACAGAGCAGATTGTTCCATTATTCTCCCTTTTGATATAGAAGTAAGTAGTATACAGGCTGGAAATGCAACACTTTACGCCTGCGACGAAAATCAGGATGGATTTGCCAATTTTTCGCTTGTAGAAGCTAAAAATCAGCTTTTACCAAATAATAATTCGGCAGAATTTACCTTTTATAAAACTAAAGATGGTGCATTATTAGAAAATCCTGATGAGTTGCTTACAGATGACTATATAAATGAAATACCAGATAATCAGATAGTATATGCACGTATAGAAAATGACAACTCATGCTATGCCATTAATGAAGTCAACCTGCTTATTGCCCCAGAACCTGATTTTGAACTAATAGCCGAAACGCTGTATTGCACAAACAACTATCCGGAAAAAATACAGATTATTCCAGATTTTCAACCAGATCCCAGTCAAAATTATAGTTATGAGTGGATGCCCGAAGGACAAACTACTCCATATTTAGAAACTAATCTTGTTGGCAATCATACTCTTACTATAACCAATATAAATACAGGCTGTTCAAGTTCTAAATCTGTAAATATTATAGGTCGCGATCTACCATCCATATCTTCTGTAGATGTGGTAGATGTTTCAGATAATAATACAGCTACTATTACCGCAACCGGCGATGGTACTTTACAATATGCGCTAGATGAGCTTGGTCCCTATCAGGAAAGCAATATTTTTACTAATCTTCAACCCGGTTTTTATACGGTTTATGTAAAATCTCTTGAAACATGTGGAAATTCTACGCTTGACTTTAGCGTAATAGGCTATGCCAGGTTTTTTACTCCTAATGCAGATGGTTACCACGATTATTGGCAGGTACAAGGTATTAGTGACCTCATACAGCCAAAAACCCGCATCTTAATTTTTGACAGATTTGGCAAATTAATAAAACAACTCGACCCCCTTTCGCAAGGCTGGGATGGCACATATAGAGGTAAAGTTATGCCCGCTGAGGATTATTGGTTTCATGTGACTCTACAGGATGGTAGAGAATTTAAATCCCATTTTACTTTAAAAAGGTAAGAAAACTTATAATTCCGCCTGAGCTAACCTTTGCAAAATATCCTAATAAGAGTGATTTTATTATGATATATTTAAAGCTGATGAAATTATTACAATTTTTACTTATACTAAGTCTTTTTTCTTTCAAGTCATATGCACAAAAAGAAGCTGCTAACTGGTATTTTGGTGTTAGAGCTGGTTTACATTTTGAAGGAAATGGCAACCCATCTCCCATACAAGGCCATCTGGCAACTGTAGAAGGCTCCGCTTCAATTTCTGACAGAAACGGGAACTCTCTTTTTTATACTGATGGAATGACCGTATACGATCGCAGAGGAGAGATTATGCTTAATGGTACGGAGTTAAAAGGAAATGTCTCAAGCACCCAATCTGCTATTATTGTGCCTCGTCCTGCCAATCCCGGAAGGTATTTTATTTTTACTATTGATAAACCAGATTATAGTGATGTGAAAGATGACCCCATAGAAGGAGTTAATTTTTCTGAGGTTGACATGTCGTTAAATAATGGCTATGGTGCTATAATTCCAGACAAAAAAAATATACATTTAATTACTTACAACACTAACGATCCTGTAGAAAGCGAGTATAAAAGTTCTGAAAAGATCACAGCAGTAGTTAGTGGAGACTGTGAATCTTACTGGGTTCTTACTCAATTTACAAATAAGTTTTATGCATTTAATGTAAGTTCTTCAGGAGTGAATACTTCACCCGTAATTTCGACTTTATCGCGTAATTTCCCGCCTATTATTGATGGAAATGATGTAAATATAACAGCAAAAGGATACCTTAAATTTTCGCCAAACGGTGAAAAAATTGCTGCAGCCTATTCAGGCACTTCATTGGGAAGCCCACGTACCGGTAGTAAAAATACAGGACAGGTATATCTTTACGACTTTGACGACATTTCCGGAAAGGCTTCAAATGATGAACTTATTCTCAACAATAAATATCCTTACGGTGTTGAGTTTTCCCCCAAGAGCACAAAGCTATACATTACTTCAAACACCTATAGTGCTGACGATATTGTACAAAGTGGAGAATTGTATCAATTTGATTTAAACAGCTCTAACATACTGTCTTCAAGAACAACAATTAACAGTTCAAATAATGTTACGGGAGCCTTACAACTTGCTTTAAATGGTAAAATTTATCGGGCAGGCTACCCTGCTTTAACCGGAGCGGAAAATCATACTTCCTTATCTGTTATTAATAACCCTGAAGAATTAGGTAGTGCTTGTAATTATTCATCAAATTCAGTTAATATATCTCCATCATTCGTACGATTAGGGCTCCCTCCTTTTATACAATCATTATTTAATACCACTTTTGATTATGAGGATGCGTGTTTTGATGAAGCTACAACATTTATAATAAAAGACACAGATTATGATAGCGTAGAATGGGATTTTGGCGATGGTGTTACCTCTGTAGAGGAAAATCCTTCACACGTTTTTGAACAACCGGGAACATATACCGTAGTGCTTACTAAATTTAATAATGGTATTCCTTCAGAACCTATTTGCAAAGAAATAGAGATAGTCAAAATTCCAGATCTTACTGAGGATTTTGTCCTTAGACAATGCGATATTGACGAGGCGGCAGATGGTCTCACTACTTTCAATCTTTTGTTAGCAAGAGATTATTTAACTGCAGGTCAAAATTCATTACAGATTTATTTTTACGAGCAGTTACAGGATGCACTCGATGATGAGAATAATGAAGAATCTCTGGATAATATTTACAGAAACAAAGAACCAGACCAGATCTTATACGCAAAGGTCGTAGGTGGTGGCACGAGTTGTTACGACATCACAGAAATAAAATTAAAGACGACAGAAAGTATATCTATAAATCCTTCGCCTGTAAAGGAATGCGATTTTGGTGATGGTAAGGGAAACTTCAACTTTGTGAATATAGAAGCTAAAATTAAACAAGAGCTTAATCTTGATGCCGCAATTAATTTGACCTTTCACACAAATGAAGATGATGCCGCCTTTGGTGAAAACCCTTTACCGGCAGATTATACTTCTGAGCCCAGAACTGTATATATTCGTGCAGAAGATGAAAATATATGCTATGGTTTCGGTAAGATTGATTTAGAATTAAAATCATTCCCAAACTTTGTGAATGCTGTTGAAAAAAATGTGTGTGCAGCCGATTTTCCTATTGAAATAGGCGATATTATTTCTATTAACTCTGCATCAAATTATGAGTTAAACTGGAATACAGGAGAGAATACACCCACAATTGTAATAGACAGTATTGGTATGTATACCTTAACTATAAGTGATCCCGAATTAGATTGCGCTGCGATAATAGATTTTAATATTCAATCAACAACGGCTCCCATAATTTCTGATGTAAATCAAGATTTTGATGGTAAAAGCACCACACTTACTGTTCATGTAAACAATACAATATCACAAACATTATATGCGCTTGACTATGTAAATGGGTCATATCAGGAATCTCCTATATTTACAAATGTCCCATATGGTGAACACATAGTATATGCAAAAGATACAAATGGCTGTGACGTGAGTGAATACAACTTGACTGTTTTTGGTATTCCTCAATACTTCACACCCAATAATGACGGTTATCACGACTTATGGCTTCCATACACTTATGACGATCCTGAATATGAAATTGACAGAATATTTATCTATGACAGGTTTGGTAAACTTTTAATTCAGCTGGATCCTGAAGGTGAAGGCTGGGACGGTACTTATCGTGGCAAGCTGATGCCTACAGATGATTATTGGTTTCAAGTTTCGCTTAAAGATGGGAGAGATTTTAAAGGTCACTTTACATTAAAGCGGTAAACCGAATATTTGTCTTAATAAGGCGTTAATTATCTGGCGGGCTTTCTTCAACGTTTCCTATACACTTTAAAATAGCGTAATTTTGCTTTAAAACACGGCGACTTGAAATTCAATATTGTATCAGATTTTTTACCCACCGGGGATCAACCCGAAGCTATTAAACAGTTAGTTGAAGGCTTAAATGCAAAAGAAAGATACCAAACTCTTTTAGGTGTAACAGGAAGTGGTAAAACCTTTACTGTTGCTAATGTTGTTGAGCGCGTACAAAAACCCACGCTTGTCTTAGCACACAACAAGACTCTCGCCGCCCAGCTTTATAGTGAGTTCAAGGCATTTTTTCCTGAAAACGCTGTTGAGTATTTTGTGTCGTATTACGATTATTATCAACCGGAAGCTTACATTCCTACATCGGGAACTTATATCGAGAAAGATCTTTCTATAAACGAAGAGATAGAAAAATTGCGTCTTAGTGCAACCTCCGCTCTGCTTTCCGGTAGACGTGATGTACTTGTGGTTGCTTCAGTTTCCTGTTTGTACGGAATTGGTAATCCTGTTGAATTTCAGAAGAATGTGGTTTCCATTAAAACCGATGAAATCATTAGCCGTACGCAGCTGCTAAAACGACTTGTACAGAGTTTGTACAGCCGTACTGAAGCAGATTTTAACCGTGGTAATTTTAGAATAAAAGGAGACACCGTAGATGTGTTTCCCGGTTATGCAGACAATGCGTATCGTATTCATTTCTTTGGTGATGAAATTGAAGAAATAGAATCTTTTGATCCGCTAACTAACGAGGTTCTGGCAAAAACCGAAAGGCTTAATATTTACCCGGCAAACATGTTTGTTACGAGTCCGCATCGCTTGCAGGGAGCTATTGACCAGATAAGTATTGATCTGGGCAAACAAGTAGAATATTTTAAGGAAATAGGAAAACACTTAGAGGCAAAACGTCTGGAAGAACGTACTAATTTTGACCTTGAGATGATTAGAGAACTCGGTTATTGTTCAGGTATTGAAAACTATTCGCGTTATCTGGACGGCAGAGAACCCGGTACGCGTCCCTTCTGTCTTTTAGATTATTTTCCTGATGACTTTTTAATGGTGGTTGATGAAAGTCACGTTACAGTCTCACAGGTAAGTGCGATGTATGGTGGCGATAGAAGCAGGAAAGAAAATCTGGTAGAGTACGGTTTTAGACTTCCTGCAGCTATGGATAACAGACCCCTTAAATTTGAAGAATTTGAAGCGCTGCAAAATCAGGTTATCTATGTAAGCGCAACCCCTGCAAATTATGAATTGCAGAAGTCTGAAGGAACTTATGTTGAACAAATTATACGACCTACAGGACTTCTTGATCCTATTGTAGAAGTGCGGCCAAGTTTAAACCAGATAGATGATCTTATTGAAGAAATAAATAAACGAGTAGAAAAAGATGAGCGTACGCTGGTGACCACGCTTACCAAGAGAATGGCGGAAGAGCTTACCAAATACCTAACCCGTATAGACATTCGTACACGATACATACACTCAGATGTTGATACGCTTGAGCGTGTAGAGATCATGCAGGAACTTCGTGAAGGTATTTTTGATGTACTCGTAGGTGTTAACTTATTGCGTGAAGGGCTGGATCTTCCTGAAGTTTCGCTCGTAGCGATTCTAGATGCAGACAAAGAAGGCTTCTTAAGAAGTAATCGCTCCCTGACGCAAACCATTGGTAGAGCTGCGCGTAATATAAATGGTAAGGCAATCATGTATGCAGACAAGATCACGCGAAGTATGCAGGAGACAATAGATGCCTCTGAATATCGCAGACAGAAACAGATCGATTACAATACAAAACATAATCTTACCCCAATGGCGATTAAAAAATCGCTTAATAATGCTTTAGCGAAAAAAGAAAAATATAAGGTTGAAGCTGCAGAACTTTCAGGTTTAGCTGCAGAGCCAGACACTGCTTATATGAGCAAAGGTCAACTGGAAAAAATGATACGAGATACCAGAAAATCTATGGAGACAGCTGCAAAAGAACTCGATTTTATGGAAGCTGCCAGATTGAGAGATCAAATAAAAAGCTTGCAGGAAAAGGCTAAAGAACTCGCTTAAAATCGACTTTTTAAGGCATAAAATCGGTTAAAACATTGAGGTTTTTAGATCTTAAAGGCTTAACGCTAAAAAGTCAAGCAAATCTATATCGAGTAGAATGTTTCAAAACTCTTGATCTTTAAAAGATCGCATAAAAAAGACCTGCAATGCAGGTCTTTTTTCTTCAGTAATTACATCAAGCTTAGGCAATTTCTATTAATCTTTTTGCCTGTACTTTTGCTTCTTCTTTCTTAGGGATAGAGATGTTAAGTACACCATTTAAATAATTTGCACTTATTTTTTCACTCTCTACACTTTCAGGAAGGCTAAATGCGCGTTTAAAAGTGCTGTAGCTAAATTCTCTACGTGTGAATCTGCCTTTATCATCAGCAGTTTCATTTTCATGTCTTTCTTCGGCAGAGATAGTCAAGACATCATTATCTAATTCAATATTAAAATCTTCTTTCTCTTTGCCGGGAGCTGCTACTGCAACCTCAAAGCTGTCATCTCTTTCTACAATGTTTACAGCAGGAATACTAACGCCTATGTTATTGATATTACTTGTCCCTCCTAACCAATCTGTTTTAAACATATCATCAAAAACTGATGGCAACCAGTTTTCGTTTGTTCTCTTAATTAAGCTCATATCTGTAAGTTTTAAATTTGACTTTTAATTTTACAATTGTCTATTAGCAATTTAAATACCATCTTAAATAAACAGACTATTTGTCTGTTTTAGCACAATTACAGATGTCATTTTGTCAAAAATAGAAAGACCGATCATTGCTGACCGGTCTTTCCAAAATTCAAGAACAATTGACTAACTAATTAAGTTTTTCTAATTTGACAGGCATAAAATAATTTATGTTCTTTTTAGTAGGACTAGTTAATTTTTGATAATTAAGGCGTGACTTGATGTAAGTCTCAACTTGTGGATCATCAGTTTTTACTTCTAATACAACGATTTCATTTTCTTTGTTTACTGTAAATGTCACCATTGTTTCGACGTCATTTTTGAAATCAAATTTATGCTTGTCGAGCATTTTTCCCACCTCAGTATTAATTGTTACTGGTTTAACAGGTTTGTCATCTGTTGTTGGTTCTGTTGTTGTTGCGAAGATCGCGCTGCTTCCTGTTAATGCTAAGGCTAACAGCAGTGTTTGCATTGTTTTCATAATTGTTTGATTAAAGATTGATGTTACTAATAAGACTGATTAGCAAAGCTTTAGTTACAGTCTAATTTAAATTTTAACGTTTTTAACGTTTCAGCTCGTTTATGATATAATTCCTGATTAGAGAATTGTTCCTGAATTTTCTCAATTTAAAATTCAATTTTATACCACAAATATTTATTTCAAAACTATTCAATTAAGTAGTAATCCAATTTAAAAGAACACTACCAAATCGATATATAAATGTAAGGAGGAAAACGCGATTTTATCCCGGAAAAACCCTAATTAACATCCATTTTATCCCCTAAATAATCCGATTTTCATAGGTATTTACCCGATTTTTCATCCTTGTTTACGAAATATCTAAAAATGTCTTTCGAATATTGAATTACTCGCAACTTTACCAGAACGTAAATCCCGCTCCCGCGGTGTATCTATTGTTTCTTTTGGCCCCAGCCAGTTTTTTATCCTATTGTAATTAAGATAATAACTTACTCTTAGCGACAGACTATTCAACATAGGCTGATCAAATAAATATTGAAAATTAGTGTTGAATTTTTGACCAGATTCTGGCAAGTAACTCTCTATTGCATTCCTGTAAAGTATAGAAACCTGACTACCGGGAGCAAACCACCATGAAAATCTTAGATCTATATTCCAGCTGTTGTAGGTAGTGTTGTGATTGTTACCATAATCATTAACTACAAGGCTTCCGTTATCTTGTAAGTCGTAAAATTTACTGTACTCTACATCTGTATAGTAATGTCTAAAAGCCAGATTTAAAGCCATTGTATTATTAAAGATGTATTTTGACTCTAATGAATTTGTAATTGTATTTCTGTAACGCTGACCGAATATGATCGCGTCATCCTGAAAATTTACAAAACCCTGTTCCTTATCAGAAAAATTGTTATTGATAGAATATGTTATTCTAAATTGATCTGAAGCTCTGTAGGTCGTGAGAAAGTTGACATTTAATTGCCCCCTGCCCTGCTCATTGTATTTATACCAGTCAAACACAAATTCAATCGCGACCTTTTTACGATAATCTGTATTGAGCCATATCCACGGATTGTAATAGGATGGTATTTTTACAAAGCGCCCATCTACACGCGGCTCATAAATATCATTGGTTTTAAATGGTGTGGTTTCAAAACCACCGCCAAAACTAAAAAAATCTTTCGTTGTAAAACTAGAATTGAAATTAAAAAGGAAATTGCTGTACAAACCGGGATCAAGACGCCTGTCATAATTAAGATTAAAATTGAGATATAAATTGTTTAAAAATCCCTTTGGCTGCAAATAGCGGTATCCATAATAGCCGTAATAATTAATGCGATTTGTACGGGTAGAATAACCCAGATCATTAATATCATAATCTTTAGTTCTTAGATTGACTTCCGTGGAAATGCGATGTTTTCCATTTATTTTTGAAATTCCGGCTTGAGCTTCCACTCCAAATTTCGTCACATCTGAAACAACCCAACTTCCTTCTGTACTTGCCCAATATCTAAGCGTATTTTTCTTATTTGTAATATTTGCGTAGAGACCAGTTGCATTAGCATCTGTAAAATTGCCCTCACGCATAACATTTGTATTCACCATAGAAACTGATGAATTATCACCAAAACGCTGATCAAGTACCAGAACGTTATAATTAGTAAATGGCTCTACAACCGCTTTTCGCACTTCGTTAGTCTCAATATTATTTATTTTAACCAATGTACGCTCAGTTATTGCATTAAAGAAACCCACACCTAAACCTTTGTCTGTGCGGCCAGATATCTTAAGCGCATTAATAAGATCTACAGACGAGGGGTACAACAAAAACTCCTCGTTAGGCGCCAGATCAATTCTGCCGGAAGGCGCACCTCCCACTCTTCGCGAATAGAACATATCTCCTATGCTAAAGAGCTCTGTTCCTTCTGTAAAAAATGGTCTGCGCTCGTTATATTGTACTTCAAAAGCCGAAAGATTTAATACGGCATCATCAAATTTGGTTTGGCCAAAATCTGGTATGAGTATCATATCTAGCGTAAACGCATCGTTTATACCATATTTTAGATCCATACCGCCATTTACATTCAACTCTGTATCACCATCATAATCTGTAACATATGTAGAAAAATACGGCTGAAAAGATAATCGTGTAGGCGTTTTTATATTTTCTATTCCATAAACCTCGCCATCATAAATTGAGAAAGAACCTTTCTGATTATCTACAGGACTCCAGCTATAGCGTGTACGCGTACGTCTTAATTCGCGCTCCATATTCAGTCCCCATTCCTGCACGTCTTTTTTAGGAAAACGCAACTCAGAATAAGGTATAAACATTTCAGCGACCCAGCGGTCTTCTTTAATATCTACTGCACTGTACCAGACACCATTCCACGAAGAATCCTCATTATCATTGGTCATTTTTGCATCATACTGCACTCCTGCAGCAGTAACAATAAACTGTAAACTTTGTTGCCTGTCATTATAACCATTGAGTAAGATGAAGAAAAAGTCATCATTACCAATGTCATCTCTTTCGGTAAGTTCTGTTAAAATATCTTCAATATGAGGATCATACATCGTAGCACCAAAATAAATTCCCAGATCGTCATAAACTATTTTCACTTCGGTCTTTAAACTATCAGGAATAGGAATCCCGTTATTTGGTACTCTTTCGACGAAATTTGTAGCTAAAGAGGCGTTTTTCCACGCTTCATCATCAAGATTTCCATCAATTTTTGGACTTACCGAAGTTCGTGTGATTGTGATTTTTTTACGCGGAATACTGTCTGTTTCCTGCGCCGGTAAAATTCCTGGTATGAAAAAGATGAAAATTAAAAGTGGTGTAAATCTCATTGGTTAGCTTTTAAAAAAGACAAACCAAAAATTGAAATGTTACATTTCTCTCGATTCTTTTTCAGAAAATTTACTAGAAGATTCTACATGCTTTAATAAAAAAACAGCTGTGCATAAAAAAAACCTCCGGATTTCTCCAGAGGTTTTCTAAAATTTTATGTTAATGGGTTTATGCTAGAACTGCATGCACTTTATCTGCTGCTTCCTGAAATTCTATTGCGCTTTGCACATCCAGACCGCTATTATCTATTAATTCTTTAGCGATATCTGCATTTGTACCCTGTAGTCTTACAATAATAGGCACTTCTATATTACCCATGTTCTTATAAGCATCTACAATACCCTGAGCTACACGATCACATCTTACAATACCACCAAAGATATTTACAAGAATCGCTTTTACATTAGGATCTTTAAGTATCAACTTAAAAGCAGTTTCAACACGTTCTGCGTCTGCAGTACCACCTACATCAAGAAAGTTAGCCGGTTCACCACCCGCTTGCTTAATAAGATCCATCGTTGCCATGGCAAGACCTGCGCCATTTACCATACAACCTACATTACCATCAAGATCTACATAATTAAGACCAGCAGCTTTTGCTTCTACTTCTACCGCATTCTCCTCACGTACATCACGCATTGCAGCATAATCCTTATGACGAAAAAGTGCATTATCATCAAGAGAAACCTTAGCATCTACTGCCATTATTTTGTCATCACTTGTTTTAAGAACAGGATTGATCTCAAAAAGTGATGAATCAGACTTGCTATATGCCTCATAAAGAGACATTACAAATTTTGTCATTTCTTTAAATGCGCCACCGCTTAATCCTAAATTAAAGGCAATGCGACGTGCTTGAAAAGGCATTAAACCTACTGCAGGATCAACCTCTTCATGATATATTAAATGTGGTGTTTTCTCTGCTACTTCTTCAATATCCATCCCACCTTCGGTAGAATACATGATCATATTCTTACCAGTACCGCGGTTAAGCAATACAGACATGTAAAATTCATCAGGCTCGCTGTCACCAGGATAATACACATCTTCTGCAATTAAAACCTGATGTACTTTTTTACCTTCTGCAGAGGTTTGAGGTGTAACAAGGTTCATCCCTATTATTTCACCTGCTATCTTAGAAACTTCCTGAAGGTTTTTTGCAAGTTTTACACCGCCACCTTTTCCACGACCACCTGCATGAACCTGTGCTTTAATCACATGCCAGCCGGTACCGGTTTCTTCAGTTAGTTTTTTTGCAGCATCTACCGCCTCTTCTGGCGTAGTTGCTACTATTCCGCGCTGTATGCGCACCCCAAAACTGTTTAATATTTCCTTTCCTTGATATTCGTGTAAATTCATAATCAGGCGTTTCTAAAATTTTGAAAATTGCTGAACAAAAGTAACTATTTCAGGGTAACCTTACTAATGTTTATTGATGTTTTGGTGAGATATTGACCTTGAAAAAGGAGGTATTTGAAGCTGTAGACCGATTTTTAAAAATCTTCAGGTTTGAAATCTGTAAAATCAAGCGGATCAAAATTCTTAAAATGACCATTCATTTTTATCAATTCTTTAGTGCGATTGATCTCTCTTATTACCGGTATTGTAACCGAAAGATGATCTATAAGAAAAGCAAAACGATCAGATTCAGATTCAAACTGAAGTAGTTTATGTTCCTGCTCAAGTGCCAAACCTATTTTATGTGCAAATGAATAACTAGTGATCAATAGCGGATCAAAAGTAGGCAGAGTAACATCAAGAGCCTTATACAATTCCTGCACGAGAGTTAAAAACCGCCTGCGTTGCAGCATGGTGCCGTCTTCTGTATTATTTAGCATTTTAATTGTACCGCCAGCGTATAATTTATCGCCCAGATTATTATAAAAAGACTGTATTTGAAAAACTCGTAAACCCTCACATACAATATCGCTTGCACCAGATTCATATCGCTTGACGATACGGTCAAGTTTGACTTCGGTGCCAAACAGCATTTTTTTATTTATGTAAGCGGGAATTCCAAAAGTTATAGATTCATTTTCACAATCTGCAATAAGCTGCTGGTAGCGATCTTCAAAAATATGCAGCGCCAGCTTTTCCTCTGGGAAAACAACTAATTCTAAGGGGAACATGGCAAGCGTTTCGGTCATGATATTAAATTTTAAAAAATTAAACCTCAAGACAGGCCCATTTCATAATAATGGGAAATACTTCTTTGCAATAAGGCAGGTCTCAAAGATTACTCTCTAAAGGATTAAAATTATAAAAAAGTTACGCCAAAACTTATATTTCTGCAATAATGAGGTTCTATTTGGCAATTTTTAACTCTATTGGGTTTTTAAATAGTATTTCTATGCTAGATTTGTGCGTTTAAAGCAAAAAGCAAGTTATGAATACAAATGACCTTTTAAAAATTGCCCACGACTACGGCAGCCCTGTGTATGTTTATGATGCTGAAAAAATAGAAAATCAGTATAAACGTCTTACCAGTGCTTTTAAAAAGGTCAAGAACTTACGCATTAATTATGCGGTAAAAGCTTTAACTAATATAGCTGTTCTACAGCTATTGCACGATCTGGGCGCAGGTCTGGACACAGTTTCTATACAAGAAGTAAAACTGGGTCTTGCTGCCGGTGTAGAACCACATCGCATCATTTTTACTCCTAACGGTGTATCTCTTAGAGAGATAGAAGAAGTTTCTAAATTAGGTGTACAGATCAATATAGATAACCTTTCTATTTTAGAACAGTTTGGCACAAAGCATCCTTCAGTTCCTGTTTGTGTGCGCATAAATCCACATGTAATGGCTGGCGGAAATACCAACATTTCTGTAGGCCACATCGATAGTAAATTCGGAATTTCAATACATCAGATTCCGCATCTTTTGCGCATTGTGAAAAACACGGGAATGCACGTTAACGGGATTCACATGCACACAGGTAGCGACATCTTAGACATTGATGTTTTCTTGTATGCCGCAGAGATATTATTTGATACCGCTAAACATTTTGAAGATCTTGATTTTATAGATTTTGGCAGCGGATTTAAAGTGCCTTATAAAACCGGCGATATTGAGACAAATATCGAGGAATTAGGTGAAAAACTGGGAAGTCGCTTCAACGCTTTCGCGAAAGAATACGGCAAACCACTCACCCTTACTTTTGAACCAGGGAAGTTTCTTGTAAGTGAAGCAGGTAAATTTTTAGTACAGGTAAACGTGGTAAAACAAACAACTTCAACCGTTTTTGCACAGGTTGATAGTGGTTTTAATCATTTAATACGTCCTATGCTTTACGGTTCTCAACATCATATTGATAATTTGAGCAACCCAAAGGGACGTGAGCGCTTCTATTCGGTTGTGGGTTATATCTGTGAGACAGATACTTTTGCAAACAACAGACGCATACCAGAAATAGCCGAAGGTGATATTCTTGCCTTTAGCAATGCCGGTGCTTACTGCTTTACAATGGCAAGTAATTACAACTCACGTTATCGCCCTGCAGAAGTTCTCTTTATTAATGGAGAAGCCCGCTTAATACGAGAACGGGAAACTTTTGATGATCTGTTAAGACATCAAATTCCTTTAAAAGAAAAAGCTTCAGTAGAATAATACGTATCTCAAAAAAGCGGAAAATTGTTTGCTTTTCGCGAAAAGCTATAAAGTATAAAACCCGCCAGGGAAATTAAAAGCCTTCATTTTGAAGGCTTTTTTAATGTATCTGGTAGAAAATAAGAACATTTTGTGAGGGATCATAAAATGAAAATTCAGTTGTTCCCCACGGTCTTTCTTCCAGGGCAGTGTGATTATGAAAAACGCCTTTCAATCTATATTCTTCAAAAAGGTCATCTATCGCCTGTACCTGTATTCTTATTCTGGGTTTATTGTTAAAGGCAGTCCAATATTCAGGAGCGTGCCACTGCAAGTGAATTGCTACATTATTTCGTCGTAAGACAGCGTAGAGCGGTTTTCTTTCTTCATTCACAAAGACAAGTGTAAAACCCAATTTCTGAACATAAAATTCAAGCGACTCCAGCACATCTTTAACAGCAAGCACTGGTATTATTTGTTCCAGATATCCATTCTTATTCACCGCCATGATGCGAAAATAGCAAAATCTTCGTTAATCATTATTCTATAAATAAGTACTAATTCAATAGCCCTGACTGTTTGAATTCTCACCAAAATCAGGGTTATTTTTATATAATTTTAATAGATTTAAAAATGTTGTTTATTGAAGTATATTAGCTAGTTGCCCAGAAAAACTTTATTTTCGTTATCTGCAAAATCCCCATTTAAATTGAAGGTTTACAAATTTATCTTTTTAATTTTTCTGTGTTGTTTTAACCCCTTGACTGTTATAGGTCAGGAAGTGGCTGTCTTACAATATTCGGGTGGCGGTGATTGGTATGCAAATCCTACTTCTTTGCCTAATCTGGCAAAATTTTGCAACAAGAATATCCATACCGCTCTGGGCGAAAAAAATATTTCTATCGAAGCTACAGATGTAGGTATAATGCAATATCCGCTGGTTCACATGACGGGTCATGGCAATGTTTTCTTTTCTGAACAGGCAGTATCCAATTTAAGAAACTACCTCGAGAGTGGTGGTTTTTTACATATTGATGACAATTACGGAATGGATCAATATATAAGACCTGAGATAAAAAAACTTTTCCCTAACGAAGAACTGATAGAACTCCCGGCAGATCATCCTATATTTTCAGCTGCGTTCTCTTTTCCTGAAGGCCTGCCTAAAATACACGAGCATGATGGCAAACGCCCTCAGGCTTTTGGTATTTTTAAAGATGGCAGATTGGTCTTGTTGTATACCTATGAATGCGACCTTGGTGACGGCTGGGAAAATCCTGAAGTACATAATGACCCTGAAGATGTTAGGCTTAAAGCTTTACAAATGGGAGCAAACATAGTCAAGTATGCCTTCACAAACTAAGCAATTGCAACATCACGAAATTAAAAATGCCGAATTATCTTCTTCGGTAGTTCTTGTTTGCGATGGTGTTGAAAGTCCGGCAAATGCCGGCGGACTCATTAGACTGGCAGAAGCATTTGGTGTAGAAAGTGTTTATTTCTGTAATGCAAATATCAATTTTGAAGGAAATAGATTTAAACGTACAGCACGTTCTGCAGATAAAAATATACGCTATACAAACCACGAGAGCGCAGAAGAGCTGGTAAAAGAATTGAGCACTGCAGGTTTTACAACAATAGGATTAGAAATTACCACAAACAGCCTACCTCTGGAAGATCTAAATATACAGCCTCTTAAGAAAATAGCACTAATAATAGGCAGTGAAAGTATGGGCATCTCATCTTCACTTTTAGAAATTCTTGATCATATTACCCACATCCCTATGTATGGTAATAACAGCAGCATGAATGTAGGTCACGCCTGCGCAATTGCTTTATATAAACTAACACAACCACAGCATGCACCCCAAATCTAAAATCATCGCTTACGGAATTTTACGTGCTTTAGGCATAGTTGCAGGAATTGTACTTCTACTCTATCTCATATATAAAATTCAGGCGGTTATAGCTTTTATAGCCATTGCAGCAGTTATATCGCTGGTAGGACGACCTATAGTGAATTTTCTAAAAGAACGGCTCAGGTTTAGCGATGCAGCCGCAGCTGTCACTACAATTCTTATTGTGATCGCTATTATTGCCGGTATTCTATCTCTTTTTATACCCATTCTTATTGATCAAAGTGCGCATATAAGTCAAATTAATTTTGAAGAAGTTAAACATAACGTTAACCGTTTAAATGTTGAGCTTAGCCAGTCTTTAGGCGTTGATCAGGTAACTTTAATAGAAGGATTAAGGCAATCTGATTTTATAAAGAATTTTGACATATCAGTAATTCCTCTTTTCATAAACGGAATTCTGGGAAATATGAGTTCGTTGATAGTTGGCTTGCTTTCAGTAATATTTATTTCTTTCTTTTTTCTTAAGGACAGCAGGCTTTTACTTGATAGCTTTCTGGTTTTTGCAAATACGGGTGAAGAATCAAAATTCAGGCATGTTTTTCATAAGACCAAGCATTTACTTTCGCGTTATTTTATTGGCATCTTTTTACAGTTGCTAATTCTATTTGTTATTTATTCAATTCTGCTAATAAGCTTCCAGATTCCCAATGCTTTTGCTATAGCGCTATTTTGCGCGATGCTCAATGTTGTGCCCTACATTGGGCCGGTTGTTGGAGGCGTTTTAATGCTGCTTTTAGTCATTTCCGGGTACTTTACAGCCGATTTTGAGAGCGTGATTTTACCTAAACTTATCTACATTTTTATAGGCTATTGTATCGCTCAGTTAATAGATAACTTTATTAATCAACCGTTAATTTTTGGCAATAGCGTCAAATCACATCCATTAGAGATATTTCTGGTTATTATAATTTCCGGGCTAATATTTGGTATTTTAGGGATGGTGGTTGCCGTACCCGGTTACACTGCTATAAAAGTGATCGCAAAAGAATTTTTGTCTGAATATAAGATCGTACAAAAACTTACTAAAAATCTCTAGCGATTGAACGAAGCTATATTTTCTAAAGAAGTTCAGGATTATCTAAAGGACAATGAAGATGCCGAAATTACCGGAATTGTTCTGTCTGGCAGTCCTTTTGAGAATGTAACTGCAGCAGAACTCGCTCAGCAATTAGAAGGTAGAAAAAAAGCAAAAACCAAATTACCAATTTGGTATAGTACTTCTGCTATTTACTACCCGCCTAAATTAAATATTGAGCAAACATCGTCACAGGCAACTGCTCAATACAAAGCATCACTTGCTAAGGGAGCGTCTCTTATAGATATTACAGGCGGATTAGGAATTGATAGTTATTTCTTTTCGAAAGTAAATAATGAAGTAATTCATTGCGAACTCAATGATGAGATATCGCAGATTGCAACACACAACTTTCAATTTTTAGCAGCAAATAATATAAAAACCGTGAGTGGTGACGGGTTAGACTTTCTGAAAAAAAACACCGCACATTTTGATACAATCTATGTAGATCCTTCAAGACGTAATGAAAGCAAAGGCAAAGTCTTTATCCTAAAGGATTGTTTGCCAAATATCCCTGAAAAAATCGACCTTTTACTATCAAAAACTAACCAATTAATAGTAAAAACCAGCCCATTATTAGATATCTCTGCCGGCCTGCGCGAATTAACGGCTGTAGCAGAAATTCATATTGTAGCTGTTAATAACGAAGTAAAAGAATTGCTTTGGATTTTGAAACAGGGTGTAAAAAATTTAGATTTAGTACTAAAAACCGTAAATATCCTTTCAACTGGTAATGAAGTGACTGCCGCAAATTATCACGAAGCTCTTGACAGTTCTGCATCTTTCGCTTTAGCTAAAAAATATCTGTATGAACCTAATGCTGCTCTCCTAAAATCGGGACTTTTTAACTGGATTGGAAATTCTTTTAATTTAGAAAAGCTGCATACAAATACGCACCTCTATACATCAGATGAATTAATTGATTTCCCGGGAAGACGCTTTGAAATTCAGGAAACACTATCTTTTAATAAGAAAAATGTAGTTGATAAATTTGGCGGTAAAAAAGCTAATATTACGACACGTAACTTTAAAACTTCCGTTGAAAATATTCGTAAAAAGTTTAAAATAAAGGATGGTGGTGATGACTATTTATTCTTTTGTTCAGATCTAAATAATTCAGCTGTCGTTATTGCCTGCAGAAAAATATAATTATTTAGCAGGTAAAAGATCAAGGTCTGTTTTAAATGCGTCATCAAAAAGTTTAAATGTAGCATTCGCAGTTTCTACTGCTTTATCTATTTCTTCTTCAGTAAAAACGACTTCATTGACTGCAGCAGTAAAAGATTTCCATCTATTGAGAATATCTTTGGTTTTACCATTAAAGAAATGATGCTCAAGTTGAGAATCAAGATTTTCACATTTGTCAAGATGCCTGGCAATTAGCATACCGCCCATCATAGAACCTTCACTTACATATATCATCCCAATAAGTTGAGACAACGAGTTGATTTCAAAATCAGCTGTTAACAATTCAGGATTCGTTGCAATTCCCAATTGTTTTAAATCAGTTCTAAGCGCTGTGCTTTTTGCTTCGTCAGCAAATTGCATCAATGAAGTTGGCAACAAATGCTTGTTTTTCTGTGCTTTTGTCTCAATCGCGTTATACGCTACAAAGTTTGCCAGCAGTAAATTAGCATATTGAGATCTGGTAATCGTGTGGTCAAGGATGTATTTTGCAAGATTATCTGCCTCTACTTCTCTGTGAAGTTTTTCAGTTCTCTTCTTTAGGTTTTCTAGTATCATATCCTGCTTTTAATCGTGCTATATCCTGCTGTATTTTACGCATACCGTCTTTATGAGACAAGTTTTCTTTAGAAAAATTCTCTAAGAATCGCTCTATGTCGCTTACCAGCTTTTTACTATTCATTATTCGCTGTCGTACAGGATTGAGAAGCGGCTTGTTATTTACAATTGCATTAAAATAGGGCGACAATTTGTTGCTCAAAATAGGCATGTTCTTTTTGAGAATATAACCCGAAGCCCCACTTAAAATCGTATTTGCAGCCAGTTCTTCATCATTTATCGTTCCCGTTAAGAAAACAAACATAACATCTGGATTAACAGATTGTGCTAGTTCTAAAACATCCAGACCATTAAATCCCGGCAAATTGTAATCACAGAGAACCATATCCAGGTTACCTCTGGTAAGTATTTGTTCTATCTCTGTTATATTATTAGAAACCTGAATTGAAGAACTAGACAAAACTTTGCCTATCTGCCTTTTTATCAATTCAACGTCTGTCTTATTATCTTCTACTAATAATAAATTTATGTGCTCTTCAATCATACTAACTAATATTAAATTTTAACCAAAAGTTGACAATTGCAGGCAATTGACGTCTAAATTCAGGATAATTCTTCGGCTTCTCTACAAAGCTGTTAACACCCAGCTTGTATGCTTTTTGAATCTCTTCTGGAATATCTGAGGAGCTCAGTATAACCACGGGTACATTATCATAAATTTTCACTGACCTAATGAAGCGTAAAACCTCAAGTCCATTTTTTTTAGGTAATTTTATATCAAGCAGTATTAGAGATGGGGGGTTATGCTTACAATCTTCTGACCCTAAGATCTCAATAGCGTTCTCCCCGTCACCTATATGTTGCAAATCGCAACCTTTAATTTCTTTATCAAATATACGTTTCATTAAAAGAAGATCACTGCTATTATCTTCTATAGAAACTACATATTTACCTGTCATGCTAATGGCTTTTATAAACCCAATGTAAAATAAAAAGTGGTTCCTCCACCTATTTCGCTTTTTACCCAAATTTCACCGCCATGTTTTTCAACTACGCGCTTGGCAATAGATAAACCTATACCTGAGCCTTCATACTCATTCCCCACGAGCCTGTTAAAAACGCCAAAGATATTTTCTGCATGCTTCTCATCAAACCCGATCCCATTATCCTTCACAAAGAATACTGGTTTATCTTCTTTTAAATATCCTATTTCAACCATAGGGTTCTCTTTCTGTGCAGAATATTTTAATGCGTTGCCTATTAAATTACTTACGAGCTGAAATATTAATGACCTGTCGCCATATACTACCGGAAATTCTTCACTTACTTTAATCTCTGTAGCGGGATAAATATCTTTAGTATTGAGAAGAGAAATTACTTCGCTTACTATCTGAGACAACGACAATTCGCCCGAATTAACCTGCTTTTGACTAAGTCCCGAAAATGCAAGAATATCATCTATCAACTCATTCATTTTATCTGTAGAGTTGATAATTGTCTCTATTGCAGATTTACCGTATTCATCAAGACTATCATAGTAATCCTCTTTAATGATCTGCGCAAAACCATCTATACCACGCAATGGGGCTCGTAGATCATGTGATATGCTGTAACTAAAAGATTCCAGCTCATCATATGCTTTTTTAAGCTTTTCGTTAAGTGATTTTACCTCTTCATATTTATGAATAATCACTTCAGAAATACTTTGTTTTAAAGCTTGTACAGCTGCTATCTCATAATCTTCCCAGGGTGCAGAACGTGCATCCTGCTCTTCAGACCACTTTTCAAAAGATTTTCTTGGCGAAAGCCTCTCATCGCTGTTTATTTTAACTGCTTTTTCTGGATTACCGGCCCATGTAACTGTTTGTTTTATTTCCGGTTTAAACCAAATTAAAGCATCCCTTTTATATTTTGAAATAAATACACATAGAACTCCTGATGCTACTTCTTTAAAAGAATAAAAATCATCATTTAAAGAAGAAAGAAACTCTGTCGCAAACAGATCTGATGATTGCGTTTCTGCGATCCAATCCAGCAAAGAAGTTATCTGCTCTTCCTCGAGCGCATTGCCCAGTCTTGTGATTTTCCCGTCTATGACGATTGCCGCACCTTCTGCATCACAAATATCAAGCAAGGTGAGCGCATTAGCCGCAAGACCTTCGTGTATATTCCAATCCTGGCTTATCTGCTCAATTAATTTACTACGCACCTGAGTAGAATTATTGACTTTCTTTAAAACAGTATTTGAAGTTCTCAAAACCAGTTGGGTAGAAAAAACTTGCGTCAAGAATTTACAGGACAATCTGTGATAGAAATTTATAAATCGCGGACTGTAATGGTGACATGCTATAAGACCCCACAGCGTATTATTTGCTACAATGGCTGCCGTTAGCGTGGCGCCTACACCCATATTTTGTAAATATTCTATATGAATGGGAGACACTGCTCTTAATTCGCTACGCGATAAATCAAGGGGTGCGATCGTGGTATCTACAATATTTGAAGTAATAGGAACTCCTGCAGAATCAACATCTGCAATAATACGTACTCCTTGTTTTAAAAATAATTTTCGCGCTTGCTGCGGAATATCTGTAGAAGGATAATGTAAGCCTAACCAACTTTCAAGTCTTTCTTCTTTAGCTTCAGAAACTACTGTGCCATTCCAGTTTGCGTCAAACTGATAGATCATGACACGATCATAACCCAGAAAGTCTTTTATCAGCATGGCAGCCTCATCGCACATATCCTGCTCATTCTTAACAGATCCCAGATTTGAAACAATATCTGTTAGCTGTTGCTGGTATTCTAGCGAATCGAAACTTGACCCTAAGGGTTCAAATTCTAGAATAACAGCTTCGCCGTTGTCATGAGCGATCAAAATCCATGATTCCTGCCCGATTTTCACCTCAAAAGGCTTGATTTTATTGCCTAAAAGGTTACTTTTTAGTTTATTAATTGCTTCAGCATCCAGATATTCATCCAGAGTTGTGCCTAGTAATTTAGATGCAGATCTATCAAAAACCAACTCGCTGTTTGTGCTGCATTGCTCGATGATCATTGATACCTTATTGCATGCCAGCAGAACACCATGATCCTGCGTTTTACCCAGAATATGAATAGGTTCTTTATCGCAGTTTGTAAGATCTACGTTTTTAGGATATAAAGATGAAGGGGTAGACATAAATGTTTATACTTTGATTTTAAAATAGAAAGTACTTCCCACGCCGTACTGAGATTCTACCCAGATCTTACCGTCATGTAATTTTACAATCTTATCACAATGAGCAAGCCCTACGCCTGTACCTTCATATTTTTCTTCGGTAGGTACTCTACCAAAAATTTTAAAAATAGAATCCAGATCTTCTTCTTTTATGCCTATGCCATTATCTGTAATGGCAAAGGTCCAGTATGAACCTTCCTGAAAAGCAGATATACGTATCTCTGGTTTTACACCTTTACGGTTATATTTAATGGCATTACCAATAAGGTTTTGAAAAAGTAATCGCAGTTCTGTTTGATACACCTTAAGATTAGGCATTTTACCTACATGAATCTGAGCATCGCATTCTTTGATTCTTCGGCTGAGATCATATTTCACGATCTCGACCAGTTCTGCAATATTTACTTTGGTCTTTTTAAGGTCCTGCCCTATTCTGCTGTGTTCTAATAAGGCTTTGATTTGGTCTGCCATGCGGCCCGAAGCTTCGTGGATGTAGCCCAAATATTCTTTTCCTTTTTCGTTAAGCTCATCGCTGAACTTCTTGCTGATAAAATCGCTGCTAAATCGAATAGTAGAAAGCGGTTCCTGCAAATCATGAGAGCAAATAGAAACAAATTGCTCAAGATCTTTGTTAATACGTTCTAGATCGTCTTTCTGCTGCTGTAACGCGGTCTGAGCGACTTTAAGTTCAGAAATATCAACAAGTGCAGATCGTACTATGGTTGGGTTACCTTGCTCGTCTAAAGAAACATCAGAGTTTAGCATGATGGGTATTTCTCGCCCGTCTTTTGCGATCATGATCATCTCTTCATTCTTAATACTAGAGAAATCACGGATAGAATTCTGTATTTCTACAGCTTTTAACTTACTTTCTCTGGTATAAAAATCAAAAACCGAGCGACCTATAAGGTCTTTTTTATCTGCGAAACCTAAAGTTTCTACTAATAATTTATTGCACTCTAAAATTGTTCCTGTACTTGAATTAATGCTAACGTGCATCACAGGATCGTCTTCATAGAAAGCCTTGAATTTTTCTTCACTCTTACGCAATTCTTCCTGCGATTTGTGAACTTTTGTAATATCTATAAACGTAATTACAACACCATCTACTTTACCTTCAGATGAGACAAATGGTGAAATACGCTGTATAAAGTACCTGCCTGATTTACTGCGTATATTTTTCTCAAATACCTGAGAAGTACGCATCACTTTTTTCGAATTATCGAGAAGATTTGCCTTTTTACCAATCCCAAAATTGGCGATGAAATTATCAATAGATCTTCCTATATCCTGTTTCATCAACTTAAAGTGCTCTTTTACAGCCGGGGTAAACTTCCTAATTCTTAGATCCTTATCAAGAAACACAGTACCAATGCGCGTACTATCAAGAAGATTATCCATATCTGCGTTTAGCTGCGCCAGATCTTCCATCTTTTGTATATACTCTGCGTTAACCGTGTGCAATTCTTCATTTACACTTTGCAGTTCTTCATTTGTACTTTGTAACTCCTCATTAGATGCCAGCAATTCTTCATTTGCTGCCTGTAATTCTTCATTACTTGTTTCTGCTTCTTCAAGAGCTCTTTTAAGATCCATTTGAGTTTCTCCCAACTCTTCTTCAAGATCTTTTATGCGCTCCTGTGATGTTTTATTTGTTGTAGCTTTTTGAAAAATTGTCTTACCATCCTCTTTTATTTCTTTCTCTATAAGAGTAATGATAAAGTTATATTTTGACTCATTAACTGTTTGCTGTAAAGGCTTTACAAGCAGATCAACAGTTTTTGAGACCTTCTCTTTATTTACTAAAGCATCTTTATAAAACACAACGCTTTTAGAACGTACAGCTCTTCTAACCGCAGTAGTAATTGCGCCTTTAAGTTCTTCAGGGACCATTTGCAACAAATTGGTCGAGAAACCACTTTCAGGAAAAGCTGCATACTTTCTAAATGCACCCATTGCTTCCATCACATTTAGCTCGTCATCTACAAATATACTGGTCGCGCCAAAATGCTCTATTACAGCATCACTTATATCTATCTTCAAATTCTCTGAGACAGAATTGGGAACAGGTGTAAGGTCTTTAGATGCTTTTTTATATGATTTTAGTTCAAGTCTGTTTGCCGTAGATTTCAATATTTCGCTTCTCAATCTTTTTGAAACTTGCTTATTTTCAAAAATTTTCCACTTTCTGTCAATCCCATTAAAATATTTTTCATGTACACCTAACGATTCACTGCTACCTAAAAATAAAATTCCTTTTAGGCTTAAGGCATAATGCAATACCTGAATTACTTTGTTTTGAACAGAGTTTTGAAGATAGATTAGCAGGTTTCTGCAAACTACCATATCCATATTTTTAAATGGCGGATCCTGCACTATATTGTGATTTGAAAAAATCACAGATTTTCTAATTGAGTCTTTTACTTTATAGTTATTGAGCTCATCCTTTTTAAAGTATTTTTCAAGCAATTCTACCGAAATATCTCCTGCTACGCCTTCTTCATAAGACCCGTTTGCCGCAATGTCAAGATGGTCCTGAGATATATCTGTGGCAAAGATCTTTAATTTTATATCTTTTTGCTGAGCCTCAATTTCTTCTTTAAAACTTATGGCTAAAGAATAAGCTTCTTCACCCGTACTACAACCTACTTCCCAAATTTTAAGTATATCACCATCCTCCTTTGATCTCACAAGATCTGGAATTACCTTATTTTCTAACGTTTCCCAAGCTTTATAATCTCGATAAAATTTAGTGACACCTATTAGAAACTCGTTGTACAGTACTTGTATTTCATCAGTTTCAATCTTAATGTAAGTCAAGTACTCTTCAAGTGAGTTTGTCTTAACAACACGCATACGTTTTGCGATGCGCCTTAGTAATGTGGGTCTTTTATATAGGCCAAAATCAAGAGCGGTATTTTGTTTAAGTACCTGAAGGATCTCATTGAGAATATGCTCTTCATAGTTTACCAGCTCTGTATCAAATTCTATATTATTAGCTGTTTCAAAGAAAGTAACCAGCTCGTCACTCATCTGCTCTACCGGCACAATAAAATCTGCACAGCCCGTATTGATGGCGCTTTTTGGCATACCGTCAAATTTAGCCTGCTCTGGAGTCTGTACCATTACAACGCCACCTTTTTCCTTAATGGCTTTAATACCTCGAGAACCATCACTTCCCGTCCCACTTAAGATTATACCCGCGCAGTTTTGACCGCTATATTCTGCTAAAGATTCAAAAAACAAATTAATAGGAAGGTTTAACTGCATCCCTTTAGGTTTATCTAAAAGACGCAGGTGTTGGTTTTCTATTATTAGATTTTTTGTAGGCGGAATGAGATAAATACAATTCATTTTAATTTCTGAATCGTCTAATATCTCTATTATGGGTATTTTAGTATTCTTACTCAACAGTTCTGCCATAAGACTTTTATGGTCTGGCGAAAGATGTTGAACTACAATATAAGTATATGGTGAGTGGTGCGGAACGTTATCAAAAAAATCCTTTAGTGCCTGAAGCCCACCAGCACTGGCTCCTATGCCTATTATAATATGGTTTTCTGTATTGTGTGAGTGATTTTTGGCCACGAACTGACGAAGTATTGGTTTTCTTTTTGAGGGCGCCTTATTATTTATAATAATAATAAAGTCTAATTTTATCGAAAAGTACTACAATTGCCAAAATATTAATAACAATTACCTATAATTTAGGATTTCTTTATGTATTGCCAAAAGGAGATTTTGCTCATTTTAGACCGATTTTCTCACAAAAAAAGCCGGTTTTTATACCGGCTTTTTACATTTATAATTATTAATCTATTTAGAAAGCATAGTCCCTTTCTTTATGTTGAACGGTTATCCATTGAGCAGTTGTAAATTCTTCTTTTACAAATTCACCGTTAAATCTACCTACACCAGAATTCTTTTCGCCACCAAAAACAGCATTTGCATCATCATTTACCGGTTGGTCATTAATATGCATCATTCCTGTTTCAACATGTTGAGCAACATATAGTGCACGTTCTGTATTTGCAGAATGTACAGCGCCGCTTAAACCAAGATCTGTATCGTTAGCAAATTTTATAGCTTCTTCATCTCCGTTAAATTTTATCAATAAAGCTACCGGACCAAAAATCTCATGTTGAGCGATGTCCATATCATTGGTCACATTTGTGAAAACTACAGGATGTATAATATTTCCTTCAACTTTTCGCTCTGTTTCTAATTGGGCTCCATTTTCAATTGCTTTATCAATCATCTCTACAATACCTTTTGTCTGGCTTTCATCAATAACTGGTCCTACAGAAATTCCTTCTTTAGAAGGGTCGCCTACTTTAAGTGATTTTACTTTGGCTATAAATTTCTCTGTAAATTCATCATAAACTTTATCATCAATAAGAATTCTGTTTATACCCATACAGATCTGTCCCTGATGCATAAATTTACCAAAAACAGCAGCTTCTACTGCCAGGTCAACATCTGCGTCATCAAGCACGATAAAAGCATTATTACCACCTAATTCTAAACTCAGCTTTTTAAACTGGCCGCCTGCTTTCTGGGCAATACCACGACCTACAGGAGTTGATCCCGTAAATGAAACTAATTTTGAAGTAGGATGCTCTACAATGTAATCACCAATTTCTGAGCCTTTACCAAGAATTACATTGAACAATCCTTTTGGCAATCCTGCTTCTTCAAATATTTTAGCTAACAGGGTTGCTCCTGTCGCTGGTGTAAAACCTGCAGGCTTAAGTACAACACCGTTACCTGTTGCTAATGCGGGAGCCACAGATCGCATAGAAAGATTGAGTGCAAAATTCCATGGACTGATAACAGTTATAACTCCTAGCGGTTTTCTATACATACGGCTTTCTTTACCGGGAACTATAGATGGAAATATTTTACCATTTATCTCATAGGGGTAGCTTGATGAAAATCTCAAGGATTCCATAGCGATCATCCACTCAGTCTCTGCCTTTACGTCTGTACCTCCAGATTCTTTAATAATCCATTCTTTGATCTCATCTTTACGCTCCAGCATGATTGCCACCGCTTTATCAAAAACATTACGCTTTTGAGATGGCGTTGTTTGTGCCCATTCTTTTTGAGCTTTCGCGGAAGCTTCATAAGCCTCATCAACATCATCCTTATTAGCGGCAGCTATTGTAAAAATTGTTTCTTGTGTGTAGGGATTTTTGTTATCAATTGTAGATTTGCTTTTTCCTTGTCTCCATGTACCTGCAATATAATTGAGGTTTAAATCTTTATACTTTGTCATAGCAATTTTATTTATATTCAGTGACTTACATATTTTAACAATAAATTAAAATTATAGTAAATCACATATTCATTTATAATTTCGATTAAAATTACAAAGAGAAATTTCAATTACCATGATAAATATCTATTTTAGGAATACTTTAATTCTATGGTCTATAAGAAGCCAAATTTTTTAAGATTTAGGCATAAAAAAACCCTCAAACGTAAGCTGCCTGAGGGTTATAAGTTTCTAGAATATTTTTTACACCTTATAAACTATCGCATTAATATTCATCCCTGCACCTACTGATGCAAAAACGATTGTATCACCTTCATTTATTGAATGACCTTCTAATTTTTCTTTTAAAATAAGATCGAGCAACGTAGGAACAGTTGCCACAGATGAATTGCCTAACCATGAAATGATCATGGGCATAATACCTTCAGGTACTTCATCGATATCATATAATTTATAAAGGCGTTCTATTATCGCATCGTCCATCTTGCCATTAGCTTGATGAATTAAAACCTTATCTACTTCACGTATGTCTATTCCGCTTTTGTCAAGACAGGCTTTTATAGAAGCCGGAACATTTTCAAGCGCATATTGATATAATCTGCGACCGTTCATTTTTAAAAATAAATCTTTCTCCAGTTCAGGATCCTGCTTATAAGACCCGGCCATGGTTAACATTTTAGAATAAATGTAAGTATCAGATCTCGTTTTATGACTAATGATTCCTTTAGGTTTATCTGTTTCAAAAGCTTCTAAAATAGTAGCACCTGCCCCATCTGCATATATTAGACTATCTCGATCATGAGGATCAATAATTCTGGATAGCGTCTCAGAACCTATTATTAGAATTCTTTTGGCATCACCAGATTTTATATAATAATCTGCTTGTATGGCCGCTTGCACCCAGCCAGGACAACCAAAGGGAAGATCGTAGGCTACAGTATCGGGATTTTCTATTTTTAATTTATACTTTACACGTGCAGCCAGCGTGGGAACCATATCTGTGCGATTGCTGCCATGTTTTATATCGCCAAAGTTGTGTGCTACTATAATATAATCTAGAGTTTCTTTATCAATCCCGGCATCTGTGATTGCTTCTTGTGCGGCATGATAAGCCATATCTGAAGCAACCATATTATCATCTACATAGCGGCGCTCTGCAATAGTAGTTATCTCAAGAAATTTATCAATAACTTCCTGATTCTCTTTTGGGATACGACTACCACAAGATTGATAAAATTCATGCTTTAGAAAATCTTCATTCTTAACCTTTCGTTTAGGAAGGTATATTCCTGTTCCTGTTATAACACTGCATAACTTCTTACTCATTCAATGGGGGTCTTAATTATTGCCTTTTCCAGGCCATTTTAGCTTATTTTTCTGGATGGCGGGGTAAAATACAACCTTAATTTTTATTTTAGATTAATTTGAAAAGAAGTATACAAAACTCAAGACTTAAATTTAATACTTAAAATATTGAAAATCAATATTTTACAATCATATTATTATATTACTTGTAGTACTTAAAAAATCAAAAATAATTTATCTTTCTTATCACAACTGAAATTTCTTTAACTACGAGAATTTGTATAGACATCTGTCCACTCCTTGCCTATACTTTTTAAAGTGGAAGTTACTAAACTATCCCTTTTTTGTGGTTGAATAATTTTCTCTTTATATCTTTCTAGCCATATCATTCTCATTTGGCCTAACTCTGCCAAGCGCTTTTCGTCTTTAAATTTCTCATTTTTATGAATCTCAAGATAATCATCAATAGATGCTAAAAGCGCGTCTATTTTCTTCACTTGTTGTGCAGAAATGTCTAACCTGTTTTTTATCACCCGCAACACCTCATACAAACTTGCTAACTGCACCACTGCGCTTAATTTATTAGAATTGCTTAAAAACCTTTGAATAACAGGATATGAAAAATGATTTACATTATGCTTTAGAATTAGCGTACGCAAATCGCTTGTACTTTCTAAAGCGAGTTTTCCATCCTGCAGTAAATATGTATACAGACTTTCTGCATCTTCTCCCATAGTAGAAATATAAGTAGCCAGATTCTTTTTGTGATTTACAGCATTAAGTACAGCAATAAGGTAAGTAATATTCATAGTGAGCATGATAAAGCCAGAGAAAGACATACCACCACTCAACATCCGGCTTAGGTTATTACCCGGTATATAATCACCTATTCCTGCTGTAGAGATGACATAGCATGTATAATAGAATCGCTCTATTGTAGAAGCCGGCACTTTTGTCACACTATTTACTACCATATCCGGTTCACTCAAAAAAATGAGGTAACTACCGGCGAGAAGCAGCACTAGCCAGATAAACGAGTTCACGAGCAGATGTAATAATCCCGAATATTTATATAAAAACCGACTTTTAGGGCCTAAAATCAGATAAGTTAGTCCATTATTTATGCTTCGCGAAAGAAAACCATATCCCTCACTTGAGAGTGTGGTATGAAAGAAGTCTATAAAGGTCAAAACAACCAGACCTATGCCCACAATTAAATATATCTCCATCTCGATTTTGGTTTAGCCATATGTAATGGCAACTTCAGTAAATAAAATTTAAAAATTATATTTCTACAGCATTTTCTTCATGCTATTTTATTAAGGTCTTTTCTCCCGTTAACAAATAAATAACAAGAATAACTGTTTAAAAACGCCTTAAAACAGGCAAAAAATGGCTCTACAGATGAAAGAACGCTACTTTTTTCGTACAAAAAATTTATTATCATTAGTTAAAAAAGTTAATTTCAAATAATAAATAATTTTCGTCATATAATTTTAGAATACTTTAATTAACTAATAATCAAAAAACTAAAATTATGTTTTATCACGACGGAAAATTACAGTATGAGGTAAAAGTAGACAAACCTAATCCTCAATTTGCAAAAATGTTGCAACAAGCCATAGGCGGTATAGAAGGAGAAATAAAAGTATGTCTGCAATACTTTTTTCAAGCCTGGGGTGCCAGAGGACCCGAAAAGTATCGCGATATGCTTTTAGAAACCGCAACAGAAGAATTGGCGCATGTAGAATTATTATCTACAGCGGTAGCTCTAAATCTGGAAGGAGCATCAAATAACCTAAAAGACGAAATGGCAAAAGATCCTTTTCTCGATCAAATTATGGGCGGTGCAAATCCGCGCCATATTCTATCTAGTGGTATGGCTGCTATGGCCGTAGATAGTAATGGTGTACCTTTTAATGGGTCATGGGTAATTGGCACCGGTAATCTGGCTGCAGATATGTATGCTAATGTAACTGCAGAGTCTGCAGGACGTGTTCTGGCCACTCGTTTATGGAAATCTACAGATGATAAAGGAATGAAAGATATGCTTTCTTTTCTCATAGCACGTGACACGATGCATCAAAATCAATGGTTAGCAGTTCTTGAAGAGATAGGCGGGCTTAAAGGAAATCACCCTATCCCTAACAGCTTCCCACAAGAGGAAGAAAACCAAAACTTTAACTACAACTTTATTTCTACTCATATCAATGGGGATTCTAAAGCTAAAGGAAGATGGAGTGAAGGAACTTCTATAGATGGAAAAGGAGAATTTACATTTGAAAAAGCGGTCCCTCAAGGCAAAAAACCAAATTTAGGAATGCCAGATCCTGCTGCTTTCGCCCAGAAAGAGCAAATGAACAGTGGTGAGTCTTTTATAAAATCGACTTTAGATAAACTGAAGTAGTATAAAATCATTCTACTAATAAAAGCCTGGATTTTTTCAGGCTTTTTATATTTTAATACAATTCTAAAAACTTAAATATATGTGAATTACGATTTCATTATAATTATTAGGATTGGGTTATTACTAAATTTCATAAAAACTAATTAACAACTCAAACTTATTTTTATGAAAGCACTTGTATGGCATGGACGCAATGATGTGCGTATAGACAATGTTCCCGATCCTACAATTAAGGATCCTAATGATATAATTCTTAAAATAACTTCAACCACAATATGTGGTTCAGATTTACACCTTGTAGACGGTATGGTTCCCACTACAGAAAAAGGAGACATTCTGGGTCATGAATTCATGGGAGAAGTTGTAGAATTAGGAAGCAATGTGAAAAAATTTAGAAAAGGAGACCGCGTGGTAGTACCTTTTACTATAGCTTGTGGTCACTGTAATTATTGTAATGACACGTTATTTTCATTATGCGATAATTCTAATCCCAATCCAGATTTGGCTAAAGCCAACTTAGGTCACACAATTTCAGGTATTTTTGGATACTCTCATATGTTAGGAGGTTTTGACGGTGGTCAGGCTGAATATGTGCGTGTTCCTTATGCAGATGTAGGCCCAATAAAAGTACCAGATAACCTTACAGATGAACAATCTTTATTTTTATCTGACATATTTCCTACAGGTTATATGGCAGCAGAAAATGCAGATATAAAACCGGGAGATACGGTAGCTATATGGGGCTGTGGTCCCGTGGGTCAGTTTGCTATACAAAGCGCCTGGATGCTGGGTGCTGGCAGAGTAATTGCTATTGACAATGTTCCTGAACGGCTTAATATGGCAGAAACTCATGGTAAAGCAGAAACAATAAGAACTACTGCCCGTGATGATGTTTATGAGAAATTAATGGAAATGACTAACGGTAAAGGACCAGATTCTTGTATTGATGCTGTGGGTGCAGAAGCACACGGTGATACATTTATTGGCAAGGCTATAGACAAAACAAAAGAAGTTTTACAAATGCCTATGTCTCGTCCTTATGTTTTGCAACAGATAATGATGAGTTGTAAAAAGGCAGGTACTGTTTCTATTCCCGGTGTTTATATTGGAATGGTTAATGAAGTTCCCTTTGGAGCTGCAATGAATAAGGCTCTAACATTTAAAATGGGTCAAACTCACGTGCAGCGGTATTTAAAGCCTTTAATGGAAAAAATAGAAGGCGGCCTTATTGATCCTTCATTTGTTATTACGCATAGAATGAAACTGGAAGACGCCCCTAAAGCGTATGATATATTTAAAAATAAGGAAGACAATTGTATTAAGGTAATTTTGAAACCCTAATAAAACGGAATTTTAGAACTTTAAAAACGGCTGTTACAAGCCGTTTTTTTTATGCTTTAATATATGCATTGGGTTACTTTATTATTTTTTAGAGTTTTTATTATCATTAATAATTGTTTTTAAACTAATAAAACATTGTTTTAAGAAATATTTAAATAATTTCTATTAGGATAAAGCTGCTGTCTCTCCTAAATTTGAATAAGAAAGAAAGAAACTTCTGACTATCAATATAGTTAGTAATTGTTTTTATTCGTAATCCCTTAATATTCTACCCCCGTAGACACGAGTAATAAACATCTCTTTCTGCTAAAGCAACTAACAACCTAAATCTTTATACGATGCTGATAATCGCTTCAAAATTTGCATTGGCTCCTTCTTTTTCAATCTCTTCAGAGTTTACTATTCTCAAAATTGTCCGGCGGGCTTTCGGTTTACTGCAATCGTACCTATTGTACAATAATATTTTATCTCACCATTTCTATTAAAAGCATAATAAGTAATAATCACCTCCACACATAAATAGTTATTTCATTTAAAACCTTAAATCCAGTACATGAAAGGAAAAGTATTAATTACAGGGGGAGCAGGCTTTATTGGCTCACATCTGGCAGATGAACTTATAGATAATGGATACACTGTGCGAGCATTAGATAACTTGTCGCCACAGGTACATGGCGGGCAAGCCAAAAGACCTGATTATTTAAATTCTCAGGTCGAGCTGCAGATAGGAGATGTACGTGATGAGAATGCTGTCTCACAGGCCCTTGAAGGGATAGATACTGTTTTTCACCTGGCAGCTATGGTAGGCGTAGGTCAAAGTATGTATCAAATTAAAGATTATACAGAGGTAAATAATCTGGGTACAGCTGTTCTTTTAGAACAACTCATTAAAAATCCTGTAAAAAAGCTGGTTGTAGCTTCAAGTATGAGCATTTATGGTGAAGGGTTGTATGCAGATAAAGAAGGTAAACCCTATAGCAGTTGCCAAAGAAACATAGAGGATCTCAAAAACGACAACTGGGAGATGCAAAATGAGAATTCTATTCTTTCTCCCGTACCTACACCAGAAAATAAAAAACCCAATTTATCATCTGTATACGCGCTTTCTAAATATGACCAGGAAAGATTATGCTTGATGACGGGTAAAGCTTATAATATTCCTACTACAGCCCTTAGGTTCTTTAATATATATGGTACAAGACAGGCTTTATCAAACCCATATACTGGGGTGCTTGCCATTTTTGCTTCAAGGCTTCTTAATGAGCGTGCTCCCATGATATTTGAAGACGGCTTACAAAAAAGAGATTTTATTCATGTTAAAGATGTTGCTCGAGCATGTAGATATGCGATGGAAAAATCTACTGCTAATAATGAGGTTTTTAATATTGGCAGCGGCAGGCAATACACCGTTATAGAACTCGCAGAGAGACTTGCTGCAGTTATGAAGAAGCATATACAGCCAGAAGTTACCGGCAAATACAGAATAGGAGATATAAGACATTGTTTTGCAGATATTTCGAAAGCCCGCGAACTTTTAGATTTTGAACCAAAAATTGATCTGGAAGATGGTCTTGCTGAACTTGCAGACTGGTTAAAAGATCAAATTGCCATAGATAATTTAAATAAAGCAAGTGTTGAGCTTGCCTCAAGAGGACTAACCGTTTAATGTATTTAAAGATGATCAATGCTGAAATAAAAAAAACACCTGTAATTGGTATACTAGAGTGGTTTAGACCGGGAGAATATGAAGAAGTAAAAAATGCAATTGCAGACCTTAAAAATATTGGAATAAAGAATTTACGTACCGGTATTTCCTGGGCAGATTGGTATGTAGAAGGTACGCAGGAGTGGTACGACTGGATGTTTGAGCAATTGCATCAAAACGAAATTGAGATTCTGCCATGCTTTCTTTACACACCTCCTTCTATTGGTGTGGTGGCAAAAACTTCATCACCACCCAAATATCTTAAAGCCTATGCAGATTTTATTGATGTTATGATAACCCGCTATGGGAAGTATTTTGAATGGGTAGAATTATGGAACGAACCCAATAATCAAATTGAATATGATTTCACTTTAGATTATTCATGGAACAAGTTCTCTACCATGATAGATATGGCTGCCTTTTGGGCAAAAGAAAGAGGAAAGAAAACCCTCCTGGGCGGCATGAGCCCCATAGACCCAAACTGGTTACAAATGATGGCCGAAAAAGGTACACTAGAAAATATTGATGCCATAGGCATTCATGGGTTTCCTCACGTCTTTGACCAGCAGTGGGAAGGATGGAAGGAAAATATTAACCATGTAAAAAAAGTACTCGAGCGTTTTGACCTTAAAAAAGAACTATGGATTTCAGAAGTTGGCTTTTCTACCTGGCAGTGTGATGAATATAAACAATTTGAAGAATTTAAAAATGTAATTCAAACCAGTGCAGACAGAATTTATTGGTACAGTTTAAAAGATCTCGCACCTAAAAATGCTACCGTAGGAGGTTTTCATCTCGACGAGCGGGAATATCATTTTGGCCTTAAAAAGATTGATGATTCACCTAAGCTACTATATAAGCTATTAGCTAAAAAAGGGGTTAAAGCAATTTTTGATCATGACTATCTACATAAAGAATATTTACTCAACACAGATGAGAATTATATTCTTATAACCGGTGGAGCTGGCTTTGTAGGGACAAATCTTGCTAGCAGACTACTGCAGGAAGGTAAACGGGTCATGATATATGACAATCTTTGTAGAGATGGTGTAGAAGAGAATCTACAATGGTTAAAAAAAGAATATCCTTCATCTCTTTTAATACAAATAGCAGATGTTAAAGAGACGCGGCTATTAGAACAAAGCGTTCAACATGCAGAGGCAATATTTCATTTTTCGGCACAAGTTGCAGTAACTACTTCGCTTATTAATCCGCTTCATGATTTTCAGGTTAATCTGGAAGGCACTTTTAATATACTTGAGGCTATAAGAAAATCATCTCATAAACCACCTTTATTCTTTACATCTACAAATAAAGTATATGGCAATCTTACAGATGTAAGAATGATTGAAAAAAAGACCCGTTATATACCAGAGGATAAGGAAATACAACTCAGGGGCGTAAATGAAAAAAGAGCTCTTGATTTTCATAGTCCGTATGGCTGTTCAAAAGGAGGAGCAGATCAATATATATTAGATTATTCCCGTTCCTTCGGAATCAAAACAGTTGTATTTAGGATGAGTTGTATCTACGGTCCTCATCAATTTGGAACAGAAGATCAGGGCTGGGTGGCTCATTTTTTAATCAACGCCTTAGAAAATAAACCTATCACCATCTATGGTAATGGCAAGCAGGTGCGCGATATACTCTATGTAGATGATCTGGTGGAAGCTTTTCTGCTCGCCCATAAGCACATTGACCTTGTTAAAGGTGAGGTTTTTAATATAGGTGGCGGCGCACAAAACACGGTGAGTTTACTCGAACTACTTGAAATTATAAAAGATCAAACTGGTGAAAATATCAATACCTCTTTTGAAGAGTGGCGCACAGGAGATCAACAATATTATGTTTCTAACACTACTAAATTTCATGAATTTACAGGTTGGAAGCCAAAGTACGCTGTTGATAAAGGTATTGAGTCAATAATAAATTGGCTTACAGCAAATAGAATAACCTCAAAACGTACATCAACTAAAAATGAAATTACCGTATGAGAATGAGCAGAACTTTACAAAGCACTCCACCCGTACACAAATCACAACTTTATAAAGCTGCCGTCATTAAAAATCCAGGTAAATTAGAAGTTATAGAAGTATCGAGAAAAAAGCCAGAAAATGATGAGGTGCTTATAAAAATAGAAGGTTGTGGTGTTTGTGCATCTAATATTCCGGTTTGGCAAGGCAGAGAATGGTTTTCTTATCCTGTAGAAGCAGGCAATCCCGGTCATGAAGGCTGGGGTATAATAGAAGAAGTAGGTGATGATGTGACAAATCTCACCCCGGGACAAAGAGTTACGGGACTATCTTATAACGCTTACGCGGAATTTGACACAGCTAAAGCCGAAAATCTAGTGGTTATGCCAGATTTATTTGACGATAAACCATTTCCCGGTGAACCTTTGGGATGTGCCATGAATATATTCGCACGCAGTGATATAAAAGCAGGACAAACCGTTGCTGTTGTAGGCTGTGGCTTTTTAGGCTTATTGCTCATACAATTACTTAAATCTGAAGGAGCTAGAGTAATAGCTATTTCACAAAGAGATTTTTCGCTTCAGGCTGCAGCACAATCTGGTGCAGATCACTTGATACCCATGCATGATCATAACAAAATAATTGAAGAGGTCAGGGATATCACACATGGTAAGTTTTGCGATCGGGTAATTGAAGCTACCGGTAAAGAATGGCCTCTCAACCTGAGTATAGAACTTACAGCAGAGAAAGGTAAATTAATAGTTGCGGGTTTTCATCAGGGAGGTATGCGCAGTTTAAATGTACAGCTGCTTAACTGGAGAGGGATAGATATGATAAATGCTCATGAGCGCGATCCTCAACAATATCTAAACGGAATAAGAAAGGCCTTTCTCGCCATAGAGACAAGTAAAATGGACCCCTTCCCCCTATTTACACACACATTTGCTTTAGCAGACCTAGACCAGGCATTACAAAATCTTGAGAATCGGCCAGATGGTTTTATAAAAGCTCTAATCCTCAACTGAAAAAATATTTAGCTATGCAATTAGAAACCTTAAATAAATCCTCAGTTCAGCATTTAAAACTTGGCTTTATTGGCGTAGGCTGGATAGGCCGTAACAGAATGGAGGTATTATTGAACAATGCGCAAGCAGAAGCAGAAATTATCGCTGAAACCGATGCTAAAAACGCTATAGAAGCTCAAAAATCCGCCCCAAAAGCAAGAAAAGCGGCTTCTATAGAAGAGGTTTGTAAAGCTGAAATTGACGGTGTGGTTATAGCTACTCCCAGTGCAATGCATGCAGCACAGTGTATTCAATCTTTTAATGCCGGTAAATCTGTATTCTGCCAGAAGCCTCTGGGCCGCAGCGCTGCAGAGGTTAAAGAAGTTGTTACTGCTGCTAAAAATGCAGATAAACTACTTGCTGTCGATCTTTCTTATCGCTATACAAAGGCTTTTAAAGCAGTTTATGATCTTATTCAATCTGGTGAACTTGGTACTATTTTTTCAGTCAACCTCATATTTCATAATGCATACGGGCCAGACAAGCCGTGGTTTTATGATATACACAAATCAGGCGGCGGCTGCGTAATAGATCTGGGCATACACCTGATTGATCTGGCAATGTGGGCGCTTGATTTTCCAAAAGTTGAAGTAAGCACTACTCACCTTTACTCGCGGGGTCAGAAAATAAGTAACATAGGTGAGCAAGTTGAAGATTTTGCAGATGTAAAACTGATTGCCGATAACCATACTTCTATAAATCTGCAATGCTCCTGGCATGTATCTGCAGGCAAAGATGCTATCATCAAGGCTGAATTTTTTGGCACAAACGGAACCGCAAGCTTTAAAAACATTAACGGTTCCTTCTATGATTTCATTGCTGAAAAATATACAGGTACCTCAACACAAACATTAGTCAATCAACCTGATGACTGGAGTGGCAGAGCGGGCTTAGTCTGGGCTCAGGACCTTCTTGATGGTAAAGGTCACAATGCGAGAACGGCGCAAGAATTCATAAAAATCGCAGAAATTATTGATGAGATTTATGGCAGGTAACAGATTAAAAATATTGATGACAACAGACACACTGGGGGGTGTATGGTCATATGTTTGCCAGTTATGTAAAGCCTTGGCTCTTTATGATGTAGAGATACACCTTGCAGCTCTGGGAAGATGGCCTACTCGTGATCAGGAGAGAACAATTAGTAAAATTCCCAACACCATTTTGTACAAAAGCGATTTCAAATTAGAATGGATGCAGGATCCCTGGCGTGATGTTGAGAAATCAGAAAAATGGTTAACAGCTATCTATCAAACGGTTCAGCCTCATATTATTCATCTAAACAATTTTACAAAATTTAAGGCCAGAATTACTTGTCCTGTAATTACAGTTTATCACTCCTGTGTAGAAAGCTGGTTTAGAGCTGTAAAAGGAGAAAATCCGCCACAGGAATTTAAAATTTACCTAAAGCATAAGAAAATCGCCTTAAAACAGGCAAATATCGCCATTTTCCCTTCTAATTCTTTTCGTAAAGAAATCGTAGAGCAGATAGAGCTTAATGTAGAAACACAAACTATTTACAACGGCTGCGATTTACATTTCTCTTCTCGATTAGAAAAAGAAGATATGATCTTATGCTCTGGCCGAATATGGGACGAAGGTAAAAATCTGCACTTGTTATGCCATATCGCACCTCTGCTGCCGTGGCCTGTTTATGTTGCAGGTGAGAATGTACATCCCAATACCGGTAAACCGGTCGAGATAAAAAATGTGTTCTTCCTGGGAAACTTGTCTAAAACAAGTTTAGAAACATGGATGAAAAAAGCTTCTATTTATGTAAGTACTTCTCTGTATGAGCCTTTTGGTTTAGGTGTTTTAGAAGCTGCTAAATTAGAATGTGCTTTAGTACTCAGCCACATAGATACCATGGAGGAGATTTGGCAAGATAATGCTGTTTTCTTTGATCCGCTTGATGCAGAAGACTTATTGCAAATGGTCATGCTTCTGATTAACAATTCCAATTTTAGGCATGATTTAGCCGAAAAAGCATATAAAAAGGCAGGTTTTTATTCCGCTAAAATAATGGCAGAAAACTACTACAACCTTTACCGGGAAATGCTTAACCCAGTATTATTAACAAAACAACCATCAACTGTTAGCATATGAAGTTCGTCCTCTTTTATCACTCATTGTATTCAGACTGGAATCATGGTAATGCTCATTTTTTACGCGGCATTGTAAAAGAATTAATAAAACGTAATCATGAGGTAGACGTCTATGAGCCTGAGAATGGATGGAGTCTTACAAATCTGATTAAAGATCATGGTGTAGACAAATTTGACGAATTTAGACAGTATTACCCAACGCTGCATCCGCAATTTTATAATCCGGAAGAGCAACTTAATTATAAAGCCATGCTGGGCGATGCAGACGTGGTAATCGTTCATGAGTGGAACAGCAAAGAACTTATAGCAGAAATAGGCGCTGAAAAAGATAAGTATGATTATAAACTTCTTTTTCATGATACACATCACAGAGCAGTGTCTAACATAAAAAGTATGTCACAGTATAATTTTGATAATTATGATGCTGCTCTTGTTTTTGGCAATGTTTTAAAAGATATCTATGAGCGTAAGCAATGGTTTCCTCAAGTATTTACGTGGCACGAAGCAGCAGATACAGAATTATTTAAACCAGAACGCAATCAAGATAAAGAAGGTGATCTTGTATGGATAGGCAATTGGGGAGACGATGAGCGCACAGAAGAATTAAATGAGTTTTTAATAGAACCTGTAAAAGAATTAGGCATAAAAGCGAAAGTCTTTGGAGTACGTTATCCGCAAAAAGCATTAAAAGCCCTCGAAGATGCAGGTATAGAATATGGCGGCTGGCTCCCTAATTATAAAGTACCGGAAGTTTTTGCCAGATATAAAGTTACCGTACATGTGCCAAGAAGACCTTATGTGAAAATGTTACCGGGTATACCCACTATAAGACCCTTTGAAGCGATGGCTTGCGGTATACCTCTAATATCCGCACCGTGGCAGGATAATGAACATCTTTTTTCGCCTGGAGCTGATTTTTTAATGGTCAAGTCAGGAAATGATATGGGATATAGAATTGCAGAGGTGCTTAAAAGTGCACAACTCGCTCAAAGCCTTTCTACTAATGCGCATCAAACAATTTTAAATAAACATACATGTGCTCACAGAGTAGACGAGCTAGAGATGATTTTAAATCAAATTGAATCGCCATTAGTTAATAAAATGAGAATTAATCATGGAAAATAGTAATCTTAAAATAGCCTTTTTTGGTTCAAGCATAGTTTCTGCATACTGGAATGGTGCTGCAACATATTATCGTGGTATTGTAAAAGCATTGCACAAAATGGGGCACCGGGTGACTTTTTATGAACCTGATATATATGAAAGACAAAAGCATCGTGATATTGACGATCCACATTGGTGTAAGGTCATAATTTATGAGGATGATAAGGTTACCCTTCGCGGCCTGTTAAGAAAGGCTCATGAAGAAGCAGACGTTATAATAAAGACCAGTGGTGTAGGAGTTTTTGATGAATTTTTAGAAGAAGAAATCGCACATATGAAATGCGATGATAATCTTATTATATTTTGGGATGTAGATGCACCCGTAACTCTTGATAGATTAGATACGCATGCTAACGATCCTTTTCATAAACTTATACCACTTTATGATCTTATCCTGACCTATGGTGGCGGTAGACCAGTCATTGATGCTTATTTTAAAAATGGTGCACAAAAATGTATTCCAATATATAATGCTTTAGATATAGACACACATTTTCCTGTTTCACCACAAGCACACTATAAAGGAGCTCTCTCTTTTTTAGGCAATAGATTACCAGACAGAGAAAAAAGAGTAGAAACCTTCTTTATACGACCTGCAGCAAATCTTCCGGATTACAAATTTATTCTAGGCGGGAGTGGCTGGGCAGATAAAGAATTACCAGATAATATCTCCTATGTAGGTCATGTATACACTAAAGATCATAACGCCTTTAACTGCTCCCCGCTTGCTATTCTTAACATAAGCAGGGATAGTATGGCCAAATATGGATTTTCTCCCGCTACCAGAGTTTTTGAAGCAGCCGGTGCAGGCGCATGTATAATTACAGATTACTGGAAAGGGATAGAAACATTTTTCACACCAGAAAAAGAGATACTCATTGCAAAAGACGGTAAAGACGTAGAAGAAATAATAGAAAATCTTACTCCAGAAAAGGCAAAAGAAATTGGGCAGGCTGCATTTAAGAAAGTTATAGGCATGCATACCTATGCTCACCGAGCCCAATTGCTGGAAGAAGTAATTCAACTCAATCTCCAACCATCAAAACCTAAAATATGAAAATTGTGATAATAGGTCTTTCTATTACCTCTTCGTGGGGTAATGGTCACGCAACAACTTACAGATCTCTTTTAAAGCAACTTGCAGCACGTGGTCATAAAATAACTTTTTTTGAAAAAGATATGTCCTACTATGCTCAAAACAGAGATATGCCTCAACCTGCCTTTTGTGATCTTTTTTTATATAACTCTAATGAGGAGCTAAAAACAAATTATAAACATATAGTTTCATCTGCAGATGTAGTAATTGTGGGTTCTTACGTGCAACAAGGTGTTGAAATTGGATCTTGGGTTAATCACGTGGCACAGGGTGTAACAGCTTTCTATGATATTGACACCCCTGTGACTCTGGCAAAACTTAAGAAGCAGGATTATGAATACCTGCATCCTGAACTAATACCTCAGTATGATCTTTACCTATCATTTTCTGGCGGCCCCATATTAACACAACTGGAAGAAAAATTTAAATCTCCCATGGCCAGAGCTTTATACTGTTCTGTAGATACAGATCTTTATTATCCTGAGAACAGAGAACCTAATTATCAAATGGGATATTTAGGTACTTACAGTCCAGATCGACAACCTGCTGTAGAAAAATTATTAAATAAAACGGCTTCTATTTATAAAGAAGGAAAATTTGTAGTTGCGGGACCTCAATATCCTAATGATATTAAGTGGTCTACTAACGTAGAACGTATACAACATCTTCCTCCCATTGAGCACCGCAAATTTTACAACTCACAAATATATGCTCTCAATATTACCCGTGCAGATATGGTTATAGCTGGTTACTCGCCTAGTGTAAGACTTTTTGAAGCAGCTGCATGTGCAGTTCCCGTTATTTCAGATAAATGGGATGGAATTCAAACTTTTTTTGACCCGGATTCAGAAATTCTTCTCGCAGATTCTACACAGGAAGTTCTTGATTACTTTAACTCAATTTCTGAACAAGACCGCAAACAAATTGGTAAAAATGCGAGGCAACACATCCTTAATCAACACAGTTCTACGGTAAGGGCTTACGAACTCGAAAAATATTTACATCAGGTCATGCAACTTTCAGAAAAATCATAAAACGTGGATACACAAGAAAGAATACAGGCTTTATCCCCGTGGTTTCACAATATTCACTTACCCGAGGGTCATCAAACCGCTCCTGATCATTTTTTAGGAGATTTCCCTTCATTTAAATGGAATAAAATAAAAGACCATATTCCTGCAGACCTAAATGGATGGAAGGTTCTTGACATAGGCTGTAATGCCGGTTTTTACAGTATAGAACTTGCAAAACGCGGCGCTCATGTTACTGCCATAGACCTTGACGAGCATTATTTAAAACAGGCAAAATGGGTAGCCTCTATGTTTGATCTTGAGGATCGTATAACTTTTAAGCAACAGCAAATTTATGATCTCGCTCACTCATCAGATGAATTTGATCTTATCTGGTTTATGGGTGTGTTCTACCATCTGCGTTATCCTCTCCTGGCGTTAGACATTATTTCGCAAAGAGCGAAGAATTTAATGGTTTTCCAGACCTTGTCCCTTCCTGGTTCAGAAGAGATGGTTGTTACCGACGATGTTCCCTTTCATAAAAGAGAAATTATGACATCAGGAGCATGGCCTTCTATGGCATTTATACCGAATAAATTAGCTGGCGACCCTACTAACTGGTGGGCACCTAATCACCAGGGAATTCTCTCACTACTAAAAAATTGTGGCTTTAAATATCTTTCTATGCCCGAGGACGAAACATATCTAGTGAGCCGTAACACCACAGGCAGAACAGCTCTTGAAATATGGAACCGTTCTGAATACCTTGCTGCTACAGGGCAGGAATGGCAATTAGAAATTAATACTAAAACAAAGAAATTTTAAAAAATAGCCTTTAAAAACAAAATTTAAAGAGGAGAACTTTAGCAAATGCTTATTATATGTTTAACAGAAATATCTGAAATGTATGCATAACTTAGAGTTATAACAACAAACAAAAAAATTACGACATGAAAACCTTACAAGATTTATTTGAACATCAGTTAAAAGACTTATACAGTGCAGAAACTCAACTTATAGAGGCACTCCCTAAAATGGCAAAAACTGCAAAAGACAAGAAACTAAAGAAAGCCTTTGAAGACCATCTGGAAGAAACTAAAACTCACAAAAAAAGACTTGAAGAAGTGTGTGATGAAATAGGCATAAAGCCTACCGGAGAGGAATGCAAAGCTATGAAAGGCTTGATTAAAGAAGCTGAAGATTTTATTAAAGAAGATGCTGATGACGATGTGAAGGATGCCGGTCTTATTGCTGAAGCTCAACGGGTAGAACATTATGAGATTTCAGGATACGGTACCGTAATTCGTTATGCAAAAGAACTTGGTCATGATAAAGTAGTTAAGATTCTTGTGAAAACTCTTGACGAAGAATATAAAGCCGACGAAGATCTAAATGAAATGGCAGAAAACAGGCTAAATGAAGAAGCTATATAAGAAGTAATGATTAGTCTGAATGAAGAATCCTGTAGCAATTTGTTACAGGATTCTTTTTTTATATAAATGCCAAGGCTTGTTCTGCTGCTCGATATCCCTGACTTATCCCGCCCGTCCAGTTTTGGTGACCATTTAATTCTGAATGCCCAATTGCAATGCGCCCATAACCCGCTGCTACAACTTCACGAGGCGAGGGTTTTCCATCTTTACCATAATAAAAACCTGGTGGTTGAGCTAGTCTAGCATGTCCCCATCGGTTTAAAGTTATTCCCGCAATATCCTTTTCTGCGTTAAATCCTGATTCACCAAATTGCTCTGTCATTTGCTCAATAAGCTGTTTCTCATATTCTTCAAAAGTGGTTCCAAAGATTTTGTATCGCGCATTTACAGTCTGCTCTTTCAATGGTAAACCGGGTGAATAACAACCCATGTAAAAAGTAAGTATTACAGGTTTGTCAGGATGAAGTGGAGGATTGTAATCGCCTATGACCATCGTCTTTCTAATATTGCAGGAAAATCCAAAACCTTCATTAAACCATTGCGCAGCTGTAATTCCTTTTTCATACATAAACCTCCAGTTAGTCAATGCAACATTGGCGATCATAGCGGGAGCGTAATTAAATTCGCTATATGCATCTTTTATAGCTGCAGGTAAATCTCGTAGAACATGCTTGTTGATCCACCCTCCGGAAGCCATAACAACAGATCTTGCTTTTACGGTATAAGGTTTTCCTTCTTTTTCATAAGTTATCTGTACATAATCAGCTCCTTCTATATCTCCCATATGCTCAACGCGAACAACAGTAGCGCCTAATCGCATGCGTACTTTGTTCTCTTCTTTATCAAGCGCCTCAAAATCAACCTGTTTATTAATTACATCATTAAAGCTGTTACTTCCACCTATAGAATCAGGAATTAGGTCTTTAATAAAATACCGTGCAAAAGCACTATTCCCTCCTGGAAACGAAAGTGGCGAAGCCGCATCTTTACCTCTTGATCTTCCAGTAGCAGGCATACCTACCTGTGCAGCGGCAAAAGCCGAAACCGCATTAGGGCTTGCGCCATTTATCAAGCCAATAATTGGCTCTGCTTGTTTTGTTGCTTCAGAAGATAATTTCAATTCTTTTTCTAGATAATCTTTGTAAGACATTCCATCCAGTTTGCGCAAATACTCTTCACTCCTCTCTGTATTATTATAATATCTCCATTTAAGTAAATCTGCTTTTGTTTCTTCACTGTAAGGTGAATTCTCCAGATCCTGCCGCCACATATTGTTGACCCACTGCGGCTTTTCTGTTTTATTTTCATTGAAATAATAACCCACATCAACAGCAGATTCTGCAATACCGGTCATGTGCGCATAATTATCAAGTCCAAATTTTAATGGCTTTAGAACTTCATCCCACTTTTGAAATTCAAACTCCCTGGGAATATTCAATTCGTCAAAAAGTTTGTCTGTCATTGACCCTGATCCTTTTCGTGGCACGCCAAAATCATTAGATCCCTGCGGCCCTATTAAATGAATTCCATTTACTACAAACTCATTCCGTTTGGCTTCCCCACCAAAAATGGGATGATTCTCAAGAATGAGACACTTTTGTTCTGCGGTAGCGTTCTTCTTAAAATAGTGAGCCGCGCCCAGACCACTCATACCGCCGCCTACTATTAGCATATCATATATTTCCCCCGTTTCATTAATCGCAACATCTGCATCATATAAGCCGTCTCGCACTTTGTGAGCAGCTTCCATTACTTTTCTCGTGTTTCCAGATGACTGCGCATAATCGCCCACAGCACCATAGCCATTCCAGGAATCTTTAGCTATTGGTTTTAAAGCTGGGTCTTCTGCACACCCAATACTTGTTAGGGCAGTTGCACCACCCAACATTACGCCAGCGGTACCTAGAAATGAGGTGTTAATAAAATCACGGCGGCTAAAAAAGGGGCATTGATCTATAGATTTATCAGAAGAATCTTTGGGTTTCATATTAAAAATGGTCAGGATTATGACCAAATCTAGTAATTCTCAAGTATTTTAAACCAGCACCTGATAAATGGCTTTTTACCACAACTGAAATTTTAAGAATATGTCGATTTTTCCATTAAAAAAGCCGATTTCTTTATAAAATCGGCCGTTTTTTAAACAGTCTGATAAGGGGAAAATGCCAGCTTTTACTTAGAACTTAATTTTTATCGACTAGTTTATAATTGTCCTCGCTATATCGATCACCTGTATTGGGATATTTTTTGAGTAGATCTTCAATCTCCTGTTGTTTTTCTTTAGAAATAGAAACATCTACAGCAGCAGCATTCTCCTCAAGGTATTTTCTCTTTTTGGTTCCGGGAATCGGGATAATATTCTCCCCTTGATGCAGCACCCACGCAATTGCCAATTGCGCAGGTGTGCAACCAATATCTTCAGCGATATCTGCAAATCCTGCGGCTAATTTGCTGTTATTCTCGGCATATTCCTGTTGGTATCGCGGTAAGGATTTTCTAAAATCACCCTCTTTTAATTCAGAAACATCAAGTTTGTTTGTAACTAAACCACGTGCTAGCGGACTAAAAGGAATAAATGAGATTTTAAGCTCTTTGCACAACGGCAGTATTTCATCTTCTACTCCGCGAGTCAATAAAGAATACTCACTTTGCAAAGCAGTAATTTGGTGCTCATTATGTGCCCTAATGATCGAATTTTTAGAAGCTTCAGATAAACCTATATACTTAACCTTCCCCTCTTTTACGAGATCTGCCATTGCACCTACTGTATCTTCAATAGGTACTTCCGGGTCAATGCGGTGCGCATAATACAAATCTATATAGTCTGTTTTTAAGCGTTTCAGACTGGCTTCCACAGCTTTTTTTACATAAGCAGGTGAGCCGTCAAATTTGGTATAATTACCCAGATCTTCAAGTTGAAACCCAAATTTAGTCGCCAGAAATATCTTATCCCGATTGGGTTTTAATACTTCAGAAATAAGTTCTTCATTTTTACCTTTTCCATAAATATCTGCAGTGTCCCAAAAGGTCACTCCTAATTCAATTGCTTTATGTAAAGTAGCGATCGATTCTTTGTCATTAGGTTCTCCATATGCATGGCTCATACCCATACATCCCAATCCCATTGCAGATACTTCTTCGCTGGTATTTCCTATTTTTTTGTACTTCATCATCTTCTTTTTAAGGTTTATATAAAGCTAATCAATGTTTACAGGTTCATAACCGCTGCTTCTTATAATATTGCCATAAAACGGTCAAAACGAAATATTAAAGTTCTGCATGAGAGTGATCTGCTTCATAACTTTATGATATTAAGAATCCAAAAATTATACTATGAATTCAAAAGAAAATAAAAAGCACTATCAATTACCGCATGACTTTGGTATGGGCGGCGTTTCGCTAGGAAACGAGTTTGAACCCGTAACAGATGAAGAAGCTCATGCAACTTTAAAAACGGCCTGGGATGAAGGCGTACGTTATTATGACGTTGCGCCCTGGTATGGCCTTGGACTTTCAGAAAGACGGTACGGCTATTTTCTACATAATAAACCACGTGAAGAATATGTAATCTCTTCTAAAGTAGGTAAGCTTTTAAAAGCTTCAAAAAATGTAGTGACAGAGAAAGGGCCTTTCCCCTTTTCACCATCGCCTAACTCGGTAACTTTTGATTATTCGGCTTCCGGAATTCGTCGTTCTATTGAAGATAGTTTGCAACGATTGGGAATAGATAGTCTTGACATTGCTTATGTACATGATCTTTCTTCAGATAATCCGCTTTTTAAAGAAGGTGAATGGCTAGAACATTTTGAAGTAGCAAAAAAAGGCGCTTTTCCTGAGCTTACTAAAATGCGGGAAGAAGGCATTATTAAAGGTTGGGGACTGGGTGTAAACACGCCTGAACCTATAATGAAGGCACTAGATGTTGCAGATCCTGATATTTTTCTGTTTGCTGCCCAATATTCTTTAATGGATCACGAGAATGCCATTGAAGAGATATTTCCTGCCATCCGCAAGCATGGGGCTTCTCTGGTAATGGGATCTAACCTCAACGCGGGTTATCTTTCCGGCAGCGACCGTTATAATTACGGACCTAAAATTCCGGATTTTGCACACGAAAAACGGGAAAAATTAAGAAAAATCGCCGCTGCTCATAATGTTGATTTGCGAACAGCTGCTTTACAATTTGCCTCATTTCCTGATGTAGCAACCGCGATAGTTCCCGGTATGCACACACCACAGCAGGTAAAAGAAAACCTCGCATCTATGAAAACTAAAATTCCCGCTGATTTCTGGCAGGAATTAAAGGATGAAAAGCTGATTCATCAAGATGCCCCAACTGAAAATCAAGTGCTTACAGAAGCTTAGTTTTACAGAGAGGGTCTTGTACCTCGAGGTTTAGAATAAAAGTCGGTTTAAAGTGGATTTTCGTCAACCTGAACTGTCATACTGAGCTTGTCGAAGTGTGACAGTTCAGGTTTCCATCAATATTGTGAGATTCCGAAATAAATTCAGAATGACGTTTCTCTTTTAAACCAGCCTTTTTAATTTTCAATTATCAGATTCTAACATCAAATTATCTACCATGAAAAAATCACTACTTCTTGCCGCATTTATTTTATTTGCCTTTTCGGCGAAAGCTCAAACTGAAGTGAAGAATGACAGTATTATGATAACGGTCTTTCTGAAACACCAACAGGATAAAAGCCTGGATTCTATTCAGAAAAATTTAGAGAAAACAAAATTCTGGGAGAATTTCCCGCCTAAAAGTGCAAAGGTGGTTTCGTGGTATGTAATGATGGGCATTGGTCAGGTTGTAACAGTAAGAATTCCCGCAGCAGACCTGCGCAAACTAAACCTTTCCATAGAGCATGGTGCCTGGAGTGCTTTTGATACGGAATTTTATCCTACGTATGATTTTAAACCAATTTATGAGGAAAATTATAAGAAGAATGAGAATTAAAATTTCAAAATATTCAAAATTTGACATAAAAAAAACCGGGTATTTTACCCGGTTTTTCGCGTTTTAAAGCCAAAAATCTACTGCTTAGATAAGGTTTCAAATTCCTCATCTGTTAGTTCGATTTCTGTAGCTTTAATATTGCTTGCCAAATGATCCAGAGATTTTGTTCCCGGAATTAGCAGAATATTATCAGACCGTTTTAATAACCAAGCCAAAGCAATTTGAGCGATAGTCGCATCATGCTTTTCAGCTATAGATTTGATCTTTTCTTTCATTTTATCAGGTCCTGAAGCTAAAGGAAACCAAGGAATAAAGGCTAATCCGTTTGCAGCAGTATAATCTAATACATCTTCCCATTGGCGATCGCCAAGGTTATACTGATTCTGTACGGAAACTATCGGCAATATTTCCTGCACTTTTTTGATTTGATCAACTGTAACTTCAGACAGACCTACGTATTTTATTTTGCCCGCAGCTACCGCATGAATGACCGGTTGCAGTGTTTCCTCAACATCTACATCAGGATCTATACGGTGTAATTGCCACAGATCAATCTGACCAATTTTTAAACGCTTTAAACTTCCGTCAATGCATTCTCTTATGTGATCAGGATGACCATTGGGTTCCCACTGGTTTGGCCCAGGTCGTTCAAGTCCAGCTTTAGTTGCTATAACCAGATCTTGCTTGTAAGGATATAAAGCATCCTGTATCAATTCTTCATTAGTAAAAGGTCCGTAAGAATCAGCAGTATCGATGAAATTCACGCCGCTTTCTACCGCTTTTTGGAGGATTTTTATCGCATTTTCGCGGTTTTTTACATCGCCCCAAACTCCTTCTCCGGTAAGTTGCATTCCTCCATAACCTAATCGGTTTACTTCAAGATCGCCTCCTATTTTATACTTTAAATTTACTTTTTCCTGTATCATAATCTTTCTTTTTAATTAAACTCAAATTTTGAAACGAGTCATGCTAAATTATTATCAGCTTCTCGTCCCATTACTTTAATATCTTCATTGTAAGTATAAAAGTTACCCTGAAATAAATTCAGCGCAAGTACTATACTTAAGCGGTTTGTACTTTCATTTTTGTCAATTTTTCAGGTGTTATTGGCAAGTCCCGTACTCGTTTTCCGGTAGCGTTAAATACGGCATTTGCGATCGCAGCACCCACACTTGTTATTCCCAGTTCACCTATACCTTTTACTCCTAACGGATTTGCGATCTTATCTTCTTCCGGAATAAAGATCACTTCAATATCTGCCAGATCCAGGTTCACAGGAACATGATAATCTGCAAGTGTTCTGGTAATAAAATTGCCATAATTAGGCTCTACAATACTATGTTCTGTAAGTGCCATTCCCAATCCCCAGGTTATTCCGCCAATTACCTGCGAATAAGCTGTTTTGGGATTTAATATTTTTCCGGCGGAAGCCGTATTAATATATTTTTTCAAGCGAACCATTCCTGTATCTTCATCAACCCAAACTTCGGCAAAGTTGGCGCCAAATGAATAAACTGAATGATCCTCAAATTCTGAAGATGGCTCTGCAACGCCGGCTGCGGTTAATGAATTTACGTTCTTAGCCTTCATCAATTCTGCTGTAGAAGCATCTTCGCCTAAAGTTGTATTTTCTCTAAGCTTGTCTTTCGCCGCCGTACAAGCCGCGTAAGTTACATTTGTGTAACAAGCCGCACCCCACGAACCACCTGAACCCGGCGTTACCGGATATTTAGAATCCCCCAGATTAACCGTCACTTGTTCTACAGGAATATCAAGATATTCAGCCGCTGTTTGCGCTACAATCGTGTAGCTACCGGTACCTATGTCTGTACCATCCAGCTCTACGGTGGCATGAATTGTATCGCCATCACGATCAAGTATCACTTTAGCATTTGTTTTGCTGTAAGGCGATTTACGGGATGAAGCGGCCATACCATAACCTACCAGCCAATTACCGTTGCGATTACTTCTGGGTTCCTGCTTCCATTTATCTTTCCAGCCAAATCGCTCTGCTCCTATTTTTAAACATTCTATAAGTAATCTTGAAGAATACGGTTTGTCTGTACTTAGATCTTTTTGGGTATCATTTTTTATACGAAACTCAACCGGATCCATTTTTAGGGCATACGCCAACTCATCCATGGCCGATTCTAAAGCAAAACTTCCGGGAGCTTCTCCAGGCGCCCGCATCCATCGTGGTGAGGGTAAATTAAGCGTCATTAATCTGTGTGTTACCAAAGAATTAGGCGGGCCATATAAAGTTCTTGAAATTGATCCTGATTGCTCCTGAAATTCTTCATAAGTAGAAGTTTGTGCGACAGTTTGATGAGAAAGCGCAAGCAATTTACCATCCTTATCTGCACCCAGTCTCATATACTGTCTGTTGTGCTGACGATAACCCACATGTGTGAACATTCCTTGTCTGGTAACGGTAAGCTGCACTGGGCGACCCACCATTTTTGAAGCGAGTATCCCCAAAGTCGCATGCTCACGGGCTTGCAATTTTGAGCCAAAACCCCCGCCAATGTAAGGCGAAATAACGCGTACATTATCTTTAGGAATTTGGAAGGTTTCTGCAATTGTAGTTACCGCATTATCTACCATTTGCGTAGATAAATATGCAGTTACCTTATCATTTTCCCAGGAAGCAATTATCGCATGCAGTTCCATAGGATGGTGATGCTCAATAGGCGTATTATATTCTGCTTCTATAGTAACTGCAGAATCTGCCAGGCCTTTCTCAACATCTCCCCAACTCGTATCTGTTTTTGCCCCTGAATTTATATTTTCCGGTTTATACGCATCCTTTTCGTGCTTGTCAAAAATAGATTTAGGTTCATCCTCTTCATAACTAAATTTCACCAATCTCGCAGCATACTGAGCCTGCTCAAAAGTTTCTGCAACTACAGCCCCTATAAACTCCCCAAAATAATGAATCTTAGGTGTCTGCAACACAGGTGACAGACCATCAGTACTCGGGACCGGCATCTCTTCACTAAAAGTCTTTAATTTATCAGCATTTTGGTACGTAATAATTTTAAGCACTCCGGGCTGTTTTTCGGCCTCACTTGTATCTACGCCAGTAATTCGCCCCGCTGAGATCGTACTGCTCAGCCCCTGGGCATAGACCATATTATCAACATGGAACTCGGTGCAATATTTTGCCATCCCCGTCACCTTTAATCGGCCGTCTACTCTATTTATGGCTTCGCCAATTCCTGTATTATTTGTATTCATGATTTTTTCTTTTTTTAGTGGAATTATGCTCTGGCATTTGCCTGTTCTAAAGCTCTTACTATCGCGCGTTTGCCCAGCGGAATCTTATATTCATTCTGGTCTAGCGGTTTTGCGTCTTCAAAGGCTAATTCTGCTGCCTGTTCAAAGGTTTCGGTTGTGGCAGGTTTTCCCTGAAGAAATTTTTCCACATTGGCCAACTTCCACGGTTTATGTGCTACGCGACCCATTGCAAGCGCTGCACGCGAAATCGTATTGCCTTCCACCTGCAATCCCGCAGCGACTGAAACTATAGCAAAAGCATAGCTTGATCGCTCCCTGATCTTTAAATAGTAGTACTTATCTGAAAAATAAGGTTCCGGCAGATCTATAGAAGTTATAAGTTCGCCGGGTTCCAGATTTGTGTCTTTTTCCGGTTGATCTCCGGGTAAACGGTGAAAATCTACAAAAGGAATTTTTCGGCTTGAGCCATCAGGTTTTTGAACATTTACTGTAGCTTCAAGTGCTGTTAATGCTACACACATATCTGAAGGATGTGTAGCTACGCAGCTTTCACTCCAACCAAAGATAGCATGCAATCTGTTCACACCTTTTAAAGCGCCGCAACCAGAACCGGGATCACGTTTATTACAAGGCATCGCAGTATCATAAAAATAAGAGCAGCGTGTACGCTGCAATAAGTTTCCACCATTTGTGGCCATGTTTCTTATCTGCTCTGTAGCCGCAGAAAGCATCGCCATAGATAATAGCGGATAATTCTTCCGCACTGTAGCGTGATTTGCTGTATCTGTATTGCTAACTGCAGCTCCAAGTGAAAGTCCGCCGGAAGCTGTGGGTTCAATTTTGTTATTTGGCAGATCTGCCACATACACTAAGGCGTCTGGTCGCTCTACATCTTCTTTCATCAAGTCGATAAGATTAGTACCGCCGCCCAGATACTTTGTATTGGGAGTGCCGCTGTAAGACTTAAGTGCTTCAGTCTCACTTGCCGCGTTTGTATATTTAAATGGTCTCATGAAGTTAGTTTTTTGCCGCTTTTAGATCGATTTTTGACCTATTTGGGGCGATTTTTTAGTTTTTCGCAGAAATGCGAAATTTGTGAAGAATCTTACGATTCTGAAGTTCTGCTTCTTTCCAGTTCTTCGTTAGATGCAAACGTCCACTTAGGCCATTCATCGCTACCGCCGTTTACTTCGCGCACAGCCTGAACTATATTATTATAAGCACCGCAGCGGCAAATGTTACCAGACATGCGTTCTCTTATTTCTTCTTCAGAAAGTTTGAGATTTTCTTTGGTTTGCCTAACGTCTTCGGTCACATAACTTACTTCGCCACGTTCTGCTTCATCAAGTAAAGCGACTGCTGAGCAAATTTGACCGGGTGTACAATAACCGCATTGAAAACCATCGTGTTTTAAGAAAGCTTCCTGCATGGGGTGCAGTTTATTACCTTCTGCAAGTCCTTCTACGGTTTTGATTTCTTTGTCTTTGCAAGTGGCAGCAAGCGTAAGACAGGAAAGTTTGCGTTTACCATCAATTATTACGGTGCACGCACCGCACTGACCATGATCGCAACCTTTTTTAGTACCCGTAAGTTCAAGCCTTTCGCGCAAAGCGTCAAGAAGAGACATTCTGGAATCTATTGTAAGGGGTTTTGAAGTATTATTTACCTGCAGATTTACCTTAACAGCATTTAGTAAAAAATCCGGATCAATATCCGGAATACCTTTGGGAGCATTTTCAAAAATATCTGAAGTGAAATATGGCATCGCAGCAAGACTTAAGCTAGCGGCTGACATTTGCCCCAGAAAGTTACGCCTGGAATTACCAAAAATGTCGAGCTCATCAAGAAGACGCTCCTCGTCTTCACTCATTCTCTCTGAAGCCGTTTTTTTATTATTGTCAAATCATTCATGTTGACTATTAGTTTTAATTATAGTTGGGAATTTTTTGCCTGAGCATTAAATTACCCTATAAAACCTTCACCCTGAATGGAATTTTCTATTTTAGAATATAATTAACAGCTACTTTAAGAGAATTTATAGGAAATGAAGATTATTCCTACTATTGGTATTGAAAACTATTTATTACTATAAAAAATCACTATAACATAGAAATTAATTTCTATATCACTTAGCTAAAGTTTTTATCACACTACCACAATTAAGCATAGCTTCACCAAAGTAAGGATTGCGTACCTCTCGCTCTTTGCTTAACCAACTTGCCCCCTCACTATTATTGGCCATGGGGCATTTTTGCACGAATAAAGTGTCGTTATATGAATTTAGATTTTCTGCAAGGGCGATCATATTTTCTGAAAGCTTGTAGAAGTTATCTCGCTGGATTTTAAGATCTGTACTTTTATCTATCAATGAAAGTGCTTTTGTGCTTGCATTAATATGTGATTGCAACATTTTTGATGCCGAAGCAGTATCGATTTCTTCTAACGAATTTTGCAATGTTTTTGCTTTCGCGGAAGCGAGAACAGCTTTTGAGGCAACAAGAGCATCTTTAAGTTGTAAATAAGAATCGAGCGCGCCGCCTAATTTCTGTTGAAAGTCTGCAGGTAAATCCATTTGCATACCGGGCATCGCTTCTTCTCCAGCGTTCATCATAGATTTTTTGCCCTGCAATTGTGCAGCTGCATCTACCGTAAAAGTTCCATTTGTGACAATCTCATCACCGCTGCTTAAACCACTTAAAATAGTATAATTATCACCTGAAGTGTTTCCTAACTGTACTTCACGCATTTCAAAAACCGGTTCTGTATCATCAGTTTTTATATAAACCAGAGATCTTTTTCCTGTCCACATCACAGCGCTTGCGGGAACGGTAATCGCTTCTTCTGCAGATGCAACTCCGCTTATCTTTCCCTGCACAAACATTCCCGGTTTTAGAATGTTTTCTTTATTGCTTAATTCAGCTCGCACTTGTACAGTTCGTTTGCCGGTATTGAGTGACGGATCTATAAATGAAACCTTAGCATCAAAAGTTTTTGCCGGATAAGCATTTGCTGATATTTTGATCTCCTGGCCGTTTTTTAGCTGAGAAAGCTGATTTTCATAAGCATCAAAAACCGCCCAAACCGAGCTTAAATTGGCTATTCTGAAAAGTGGCTGCCCCTGCTCTACATAATCGCCTTCATTAACCAACTTCTCTGAAACCGTTCCTGAAACCGTGGCGTAAACCGGGAAGTTTTCGGTCACTTTTCCCGAGTTTTCGATCTGATTTATCTGATTTTCAGAAAGCTTCCAGAGTTTTAACTTGTTGCGTACCGCTTTGTACAGTTCGGGTTGTGATTCTTTTAATGAAGCTGTGGTTATTAATTCCTGCTGCGCCGCTACTAATTGCGGTGAATAAATAGTTGCCAGTCTTTGTCCCTGACGTACTTCTTCACCGGTGAAATTTACATTGAGATTTTCTATCCTTCCGGCGAAATAACTGGATTGTACAGCATTCTCTTCTTCATTCTGCTGAATTTTACCAGAAAGTGTCATGCTGTTTTTACTGCTTCCGCTGCCCACAACCGTTGTCTGAATATTTGCAAGTGCCAGCGCATTCTTAGACATTTTAAACGCGTTTAGCGCAAGACCATCTGCAGCAGAACCGGCAGGAATAAGTTCCATCCCGCAAATGGGGCAATCGCCGGGTTCTGGAAGCATGATCTGAGGATGCATAGAGCATGTCCACATTTGGGCAGTGGCTTCTTCTTCAGAATGATCGTGACTAGCTGCACTTTCGCCTTGAGCGGAATCTGAACCACCAAAAAGGAAATAACCACCAATAAGGCCCACAACCACGGCCAGAACTAAGTAAAATGTACTTTTATTCATTGTCTTCTTATATCAATTTAAATCTGTAGCGCGTAACCGCAGCGCATTTGCAATCACAGAAACCGAGCTAAAGCTCATCGCAACCGCTGCGATCATGGGCGAAAGCAAAATACCAAAAACTGGATATAAAACGCCTGCCGCAATTGGAATCCCAACGGAATTATAGATCAAAGCGAAAAATAAATTCTGTTTGATATTTTTCATCACTTTATCACTCAAATTCTTTGCTTTTACGATGCCATGCAAATCTCCTTTTACCAAGGTGATCGCAGCACTTTCTATCGCTACATCTGTGCCGGTGCCCATTGCAATCCCAACATCACTTTTTGCCAAAGCAGGTGCGTCATTAATACCATCGCCCGCCATTGCCACTTTTTTACCTTCATTTTGCAGGCGCTCAACTTCAGCAAGTTTGTCCTGCGGAAGCATTTCAGCTTTATAGTCTGCCAACTCCAGTTCTGTTGCCACCGCTTTTGCGGTGTCGTTATTGTCACCGGTTAGCATAATAACTGCAATGCCTTTTTCTTTTAAGGCATGAAGCGCTTTCTTACTGCTTTCTTTGATTTTGTCGCCTATCAAAACATAACCCACGGCTTTATTTTCTACTGCCAAAATTGGCACGGTTTTGCCCGATTTTTGTGCTTCTGCAACCGATTTTTGTAATTCTTCAGGAATTTCAGCATTTGCTTCGGTCATCATTTTATGATTTCCTAAAGCGACTTTTTTTCCGTCTATTATTCCCATCACGCCTTTTCCGGAAACGGCTTTAAAATCAGTTGCTTCCAGCAAAGTAATTCCTTTTTCTTTAGCATAATTAACGGTAGCCGCAGCCAGCGAATGTTCACTTTTGCTATTCAGCGAAAAAATATATTTTAAAACTTCATCTTCAGTAAGATCAGCTGAAGCGCCTATTTGTTCTACTGAAGGTTTTCCTTCTGTGATCGTTCCCGTTTTATCAACAATCAGCGTGTCGATCTTGTTCATTTTCTCTAGAGCTTCGGCATTTTTGATCAGCACTCCGTTTTGCGCACCTTTACCCACACCCACCATTACAGACATAGGAGTGGCTAATCCCAGCGCACACGGGCAAGCGATTATCAACACTGCAATCGCGTTTACAAGGGCAAAAACATATTTAGGATCGGGACCAAAAACCACCCACGCGATAAATGTCAGCACTGCAATTAGAACGACAATAGGAACGAAATACGCCGAAATTTTATCAGCCAATTTTTGAATAGGCGCCTGACTGCGGCTGGCTTTATTTACCATTTCCACAATCTGCGAAAGCAAGGTTTCTGAACCTACTTTTACAGCTTGCATAACAAATGACTGATTGCCATTTATTGTTCCGGATCGGACTTCGTCCCCTTCTGCTTTGTCAACGGGAATTGGTTCGCCCGTTATCATCGCTTCATCAACTGAAGTTTCACCTTCTGTAATTACACCATCTACCGGAATTTTTTCACCCGGTTTTACGCGCAAAAGATCTCCTTTTACGATCTTATCTATAGCTATTTCTTCTTCTTTACCATCTACAATTCGAACTGCTTTTGACGGAGCAAGTTTGAGCAATTCTTTTACTGCGGAATTTGTTTTTGTATGCGCTCGGGCTTCAAGAACCTGACCTAATAAAACCAAAGTGAGAATTACTGTTGCTGCTTCAAAATAGACGTGCACCGTTCCTGCTTCGGTTTTAAATTGAGGCGGAAAAAAATCGGGTAAAAGCAGGCCAAAAACGCTGAAAAGCCATGCAATACCAGAACCTATTCCTATTAAGGTAAACATGTTAAGATTCCATGTTTTGACTGAGCGATACGCGCGTTCAAAAAACATCCAAGCGGCATAAAAAACTACGGGCAGCGAAAGAGCAAATTGTACCCAGTTCCAGTATTTTAAATCCAGAATGTTATAAATAGGATTATTAGCCAGCATATCTGACATAGCGATCAAAAATACCGGAACAGTAAAAGCTACCGCTATCCAGAATTTTCTAAGCAGTTTTTTATAGCCTTTTTCTTCAGCAGAAATATCGGGTTCCATAGGGACGAGATCCATACCACAGATGGGGCAAGAACCAGGCTCATCTTCTACAATTTCGGGATGCATGGGGCAGGTATACTGCGTAGAAGCGTGTGAAGCAGCACTCACTTCTTCTACCAGATCCATCCCGCAAACAGGGCAATCTCCAGCTTTATCATAAGTTTTATCTCCCTCACAGTGCATGGGGCAGTAAAATTTTCCCGTCCCCCCAACGTGGGCTCTTTCTTTATCTGAATTACCACTCTCACTCCTCCCCTTTGGGGAGGTTGGGTGGGGATTTTCTCCCGGGGCAGATATTTTATAATGCCCGCCATCTGCTTCAAATTTTTGCTGAAAAGTTTCCAGTTTTACATGAGAACTCATTTCTACCTCCGCTTTACCTTTTTCCAGATCAACAACTGCGTTTGTCACTCCGGGAGTTTCCTTCAACATGTGTTCCACATGACTTTTACAACCATTGCAGGTCATTCCGGCAACGGCGTACGTATGTTTCATGTTGTGATCTTCTTCTGGTAACGAAATACTATATCGCCCACCATCATCTTGTAAGGCTTTCTTAAATGTTTCTACAGGAATATGAGATTCCATTTCAATGACCGCTTCTTCCTTTTCCAGATCAACCTGCGCTTTAGAAACTCCTTCAACATGAGCAAGCGTATTTTCTACATGGCTACGACAGCCGTTGCAAGTCATTCCGGATATTTTATATGTGTGTTTCATTTTCCCACCAGTGGGTTTAATTCTCTGAGGCATGCCTCGATTATATTATACTTTCTATAGACTGTCGATCACTTTTTTTAGTTTTTCAGTGATCTCTTTTGCTATACTTTCAAGTTCAGAATTTTTAATTGCTTGCATTGATGCCATGGGGTTTACAGCTGCGACTTCTATTTTATTATCTTCAATTTCCTGAACGATGACATTACACGGCAACATGGTGCCTACCTTATCTTCTGCCTGTAACGCTTTATACGCATAAGGCGGATTACATGCTCCCAGAATGCGGTACTTCTTAAAATCAACGTCTAACTTTTTCTTCAACGTCTCATTAACATTGATCTCTGTTAGCACTCCAAAATCTTCTTTCTTCAGCTCTTCTGTAACTTTATCTATAGCAGCCTCAAAACTGCTGTTTATGGTTGTATTAAAATAGTAGTCCATTGTGAATAGTTTTTAAAGATTGAACATTTCGCTTTAAGCGATAAAAAATTTGGTTATCAAACCACCAGCTAACCAGATGTAGCAAATAAAAGCTGCATATTTTAAAATATTTTCAAGCAACATACTTTTAGGTGCCATCTCTTTCATATGCATAATATCTTTTCGTTTAAAAAAGCCCAAATAGATCAAATAACCCGAAATAAGTAGAAATGCGATGTTTAAAAAGAACGTGTAATTGAACTTAAAATAAGTCGTATCTGTCATGTTTACCTGACTGGGATCTGGTAAAATACTCAGTAAATCAAAGGAATAATGCAGAATTAATGATGCACCTACTAAAGCTGTAAAAAGCAGAAAGAGAATAAAAAGAGACATCTTCCAGCCGTAATATTTAGCATTGATTCTAAGAATAGGAAAAACAACCAGATCACTAAAAATAAATGCCATAACCCCTGCAAAACTTACTCCTTTACCAAAAAGCAGCGCAGCAAGCGGAATATTACCCATAGAACCTATAAAAGTGATAAAAGCCGCAATGGGACCAACGATTATATGTTCCAGAATTTCAAGGAAAGTGAAATCTGTATTTCCTTGTCCGCTATTAATAAATAAGGTCTGAAAAAAGGAATCAGGTACAAAGGCAGCAACTATCCCGGCGATCGTAAAACCTACGGTAACATCTTTCCAGACCATCTTCCATTCCATCCCGTATTGCTTAGAAACTTTAGCCCAGCTTTCTTCGGTTTTAATTTTTTTCTTCCAGGATTTTGCTTCGTCATCATCAGAATCTTCATCATTATCTTCGAGATTCTTGCGGGCGTTTTCTATTAATTTCTTCGGATTTATAAGTCTTATTAACAACCAGCAAATAAGGATTAGTAGTATTCCACCAACATATTCCCCTACTACAAATTGCCATCCCAAGAATATAGCGATAATAATTCCCAACTCAATTACCAGATTTGTAGAAGCTAAAAGAAATGCAATGGAAGAAACAAAACTCGCTCCTTTTTTAAACAAGGATTTAGTTGAAGCCAAGGCTGCAAAACTGCACGAACTGCTTATAAAACCAAAGAAAGTTCCCAGCAGTACGCCTTTTGACTCTCCCTGACCCATGGTTCTTTGCATACGCTTTTCAGTCACAAAAATCTGTATCATACTACTGATCACATAACCTAGAATAAAAGCCCATAACGCCATCCAGAAAAAACCTACTGTCGTATAAGCAGCTTCACCCCATTGTTGTAAAAAGTCGGTCATATTGTAATTTTATCCTTCAATTCGCGGTTTACTTAATCTCACTTTTCACAGAACCACAAGTGAGCATTTTATCACCGTAAAAGGGATTTTTAATTTCTTGATCTGTTGATAACCAGTAAGCACCTTCATTAAAGGCCATAGGGCAATAATCTTTATAAATTACTCCTGTAGAAATTGTTCCATCTAATAGACTTTCCAAAGGTTCTGTAAGTTTTGAAAATGCCTTTCTTTGCTCCTCAATATCACTTGAACCGGCTATTTTATCAGCATATTCAATTGCCTCTCTATTTTCGTTTAAAGATTCAGAAAGTTTATTAGCAGCTTCTTGCGCTGCGCCTGTATCACTCTTGACCAAAGCGGCTTTTACGTCTATGTAGTTTTGAAAAATGGCCTCAATTTCCTTGTCATTAAAAGCGAGCTCTTCTGAATTCTGTACTTTATCATCTGTTGATGTATCCTCAGCATGCATCTCGTGCTGCATGGGGATTGATTTTTTCTCTTTAGAGTTATTAGAATTACATGAAATAATCAATGCAGTAAAAAATAACGTAAAAGTCAAACTCAAAAATCTATGTTTCATAAGTGAAATATTAAAACGACCCCTTCCTTAATAGCAGAAAGGGATCGATAGGTTTTAGGCTAAAAATGCCTCACATTCTTTTTCACATGCCCTGCATGCTTTTGCACAGTCCTGACAGTGCTGGTGCTCGTGCTTCTCACACTCGTCTGCACAGGCAGTACAAATTTGCTGGCAATATTTTACGAGTGCATCAACATCGTCATAAGATGTCAACAACACTTTTGCCGTGGTATCGCATACTTCTGCGCACACATGGTCTGTACGTATACAATCTACCATCATATCCAGATTATCTTCATCAAGGCAGGCATCTGCACAATGATTACATGCAACTACACAAGCTGTTAAAGCGTCAATAAATGTTCGATTTTCCATAATTTTTTGGGTTTTTAGTTAAAGATTGTTTTATGAGTTGAAGGCAAACGCCTCAACATTTTTACAGAAACAATTTATAATTTCTTACATCCTTTAACTGCTAAAATTCTGGTAAAGGCTTATATAATTTGGTCTAAAGAATTCCTAAAATTCTGTTTTAAAGCTTTATAGTTTGTTAAACTCATACCAGTCTCACTCTTAAACTGGTTACTCAAATGGCCTGAATTACTGTAATCCAGCAGCTGACTTATCTCTGTAAAATTGTATTCTTTCGTCTGGATGAGCTCCTTTACTTTTTCTATTTTTAATTTGATGAAATACTTCTCGATCGTGATTTTCTCGTTATACGAAAAAAGCTTACTAAGCTTTGTATAATCCTGATTCACCCTTGACGCCAGATAATCTGATAACGTACCGGAAAAGGTGAGCGGTAAATTTTTAAGCAATTTGATAAGCTCTATTTTAATATCCTCCACCAGAATTGTATCTGCATCTTCTATTAATTCAAAACCGTTATTTTCAACTATCCTCTTTACAATTTTCGTATCCTCTTCTGCATTAAGCTCAACTTCTGCCCTGCCCAGTTCTATCTGTTTAACCGCGATATCCTGCTGCTCTAATTCTAATCTTAAGATCTTGATGCAGCGGTCGCACACCATATTTTTTATATGAAATTCTTTGGTCATGGTTAGTTGGTTAGGTAATTAATATTGGCTGTTTCCCGGTAATATTTGGTTATCGCATCTACTAATTTAAGCTGAAATTTTAACTGTAATTCCTGAATATCAAGCACATCGTTAAAATCAATAGTTCCGGTTTCATAGTTTTTAAGGAGAATTTCCTCAGCGTCTTTTGCTTGTTTTAAATTCTTTGTTTGCGTGTTGTAAGAGATTCTGGCCGAGTTTCTATTACTAATGGCAGTCTGCAAGCGGGTTTTAAGCAGATTAAAACGATCCTGCTTTTGCGAATTAATCTCCTGCAGGCGCAATTCATTTTGAGCCGAAACTGAATTATACTTTTTACTGAAAATTGGGATAGAGACGGAAACCATGGGCATAATGATATCTTTTCCGTTATCATTAAAACTCATTTCAGGGCGTTCTTCTACCGGAATATAATCAAGACCAACGCCTATTTGCGGAGAAGCTTCTCGCAGATTTACTTTTTCAGACTGGGTAACTGATTCATAAAGTCGGTCGAATTTTAGCAGTTCAGGGTGGATTTTCAGCTCATTTTGACCGATTTTTTCCTCGTCCGGCAAAAGCAAACTATCTGCAATAGGGATTGCTTCCAAATTTTCCCGATTAAGCAAATTGCTGAAAGTTACTCTTGTTGCCTCTTCGTCCTGCTGCAAAATTTCAATTTGTTCCTGCAATTCATTTTGCCGCATTTGCAGCTTTAATACATCAACCGCCGAAGCTTTATCTACCTGAACTGAAGTCAAAGCCAGTTCTTCGTAGGTGTCAAGCAATTTTATATTCTGCTGTAAAACCTCCTGTTTTTCGCGTAAAGCGTACAAATCATAATACGTCTGCGCAACATTTAAAGCCAGCTTTCTTTTCGCAATAGCGATCTCAACATACTCGGCATCTGCCATGGCACCGGCATAATTTTCTCTGGCGGTGATCGTACCAAACCACGGAATCATCTGCTTTACAGAGAATCTGGCTTTTTGCGCCCCGGTACGAGTCTCCGGTTCGCTTACAAAATAGCCTGCGCTAATCTCTGTATTGGGTAGAGAATTGACTTCGTTGACCCGTTCTTCAGCCAGATTATATCGTAACTCGTTAGCCTGAATATCCGGATTATTTTGCTGCGCTTCCAGAATGTAAGAATCCAATTGTTGCGCTTTAGCTCCAGCACAAGACAGTATGAAACCTAAAATCAAAATGAATCTCATTATTATTAATTTCTTTCTCATCATATTTCATTTTTGGCAGCCAGATTATTATTTCGCTTAAGCGAAAACTCCTTCTTCCAACTGAATAAAACCGGAACCACAAAAAGTGTGATAAGCGCGATTAACATTCCGCCAAAACCGGGAATCGCCATCGGGATCATAATATCGCTACCTCTTCCCGTTGACGTTAAAACCGGAAGCAACGCCAGAATTGTAGTCGCTGTTGTCATTAAACAGGGACGTATTCTTTTTTCGCCTGCTTCAACCACCGCATCACGTAATTCGGGTAAAGTTTCAGGTGAATTTCTATCAAAAGACTGGGTGAGATAAGTTGCCATCACCACACCGTCATCTGTGGCGATACCAAAAAGCGCAATAAAACCAACCCAGACCGCGACACTTAAATTAATCGTGTGCATCTGGAACATATCGCGCAGGTTTTCACCAAAGAAATTAAAATTCAAAAACCAGCTCTCTCCATACAACCAAATCATGATAAAACCGCCGGCAAAAGCAACAGCTATTCCTGTAAACACCATAAGCGAAGTGGAAACAGACTTGAACTGAAAATAAAGAATCAGAAAAATTATAATCAACGATAGCGGAACCACGACAGAAAGTGTCTTCTCTGCCCGCAACTGATTTTCATAAGTTCCCGTAAAACGATAAGTAATTCCTTTAGGCACAACGAGATCTCCCGCATCTATTTTTTGCTGAATCAAAGCCTGCGCATCCTCAACCACATTTACTTCGGCAAAACCGTCTTGTTTATCAAACAACACATAACCCACCAGAAAAGTATCTTCACTTTTAATCACCTGCGGTCCCTGCTCATAACGTATGTCAACCAACTCAGCCAGCGGCACCGGCGCACCATTCTCTACCGGAACATAGATACCTTCTATATCTGCCGGATTTTCGCGCAGTTCACGTGGATATCTCACTCGCACGCCATAACGTTCACGGCCTTCTACCGTTTGGGTAATCATCTTACCGCCTACCGCAACTTCAAGAACCTGCTGCACATCTTCTATAGTAATTCCGTATCGAGCGAGTCTGTCTCTTTTAATATCAATAAGCAAATAGGGTTTACCTACAATTCTATCAGCAAAAACTGCTTGAGACTTTACGCCTTTAGATTGCTTTAAAATATCCTCCAGTTTGATACCAAAATCCTCTATTTGCTTCAAATTTTGGCCCTGAATTTTAATTCCCATGGGCGCACGCATTCCGGTTTGAAGCATGACCAGCCGGGTTTCAATAGGTTGTAATTTGGGTGCAGAAGTTATTCCCGGAAGTTTTGTAACTCGTACGATCTCATTCCAGATATCATCAGGCGACTCAATCTGGTGGCGCCAGTTTCGGTAGAATTCGCCATCTTCATCAGGAATTAGTTGATCTGCATTTGCTGAAGAGATCACTTTGATTTTTGATGCCGCACTCGTATCCTTCCGGACTGATTTGATTTCCCTTTCACTTCCGTCAATGGCAAGAATTAAGCTATCTCGGGTCACAAAATATCCGTCATCATTAACCCGAAATCTTTGCCTTTTTTCCCGATTATTGAGCATATATTCCGATTTATACTGAATAATATTCTCATACATAGATAGCGGCGCGGGATCGAGTGCGGACTCTGTTCGCCCAGATTTTCCCACAACGGTTTTAATTTCGGGAATGCTGGCAACCGCCATATCAAGTTGCTGTAAAATGCGCTTGTTTTCAGTCACACCGGCATGCGGAAGTGAAGTCGGCATTAAGAGAAACGAACCTTCGTTAAGCGATGGCATAAATTCTTTGCCAGTGTTATTCATGATTAGAATTCCGCAGATAACAATTGCTGTAGGCAGCGAAAGAAAGAGAATCTTATTGCGCAATGCCCATCTTAAAATACGCGTGTAAAAATGTCTGAATAAAGAGAATACGCCCAGCAAACCGAAACAGATAACGCCCACAATAATTACATTCCAGAAAATAGATTTTTCAATACCCAGGGGCCGCCAGTATTCTGCCAATAACAGTACAATGGCAGCAGCTGAAATAATGATATTTATAAGATTTACACGCTTTCGCGAAAGCTTATCCTGAATGCCTAAGAGCGCTGTAATACCAAATGCAATAAGAACCAAACCTAGCCAATAGCCATAAAAAACGGCAAAAATACCGGCTATAATCAGCACTGCGTTTATAGCATAAGTTGCTTTTTTCTTGAAGTTTCTTTTTCTAAAAATAAAAGCTGCAAATGGCGGAATTAAAAACAGCGCCACAATTATGGAAGCTGTAAGCGCCATAGTTTTTGTAAATGCCAGCGGGCGGAAAAGTTTTCCCTCTGCTCCCACCATCGTAAACACCGGAATAAAACTGATAATTGTAGTTAAAACAGCGGTTACGATCGCGCCTGAAACTTCTGCAGTGGCATTGTAAACAACGGTATTTATGGGCAAATTCTCATTATCTTCATCGAGATGCCTGATTATATTCTCACAAAGTATGACTCCCACATCCACCATCGTCCCTATAGCAATCGCAATACCAGAAAGGGCGACAATATTTGCATCTACATTAAAAAATTTCATGGCAATGAAAACCATAAGAACCGCCACAGGCAATAATCCGGAAATTAGAATTGATGCCCGCAGGTTGAAAACCATTATGATAATTACGAGAACCGTTACCAGAATTTCAAGCGTTAATGCCCCGTCGAGCGTTCCTAATGTTTCCTGTATAAGTTCGCTTCTATCGTAAAATGGAACTATCGTAATGTGCGACGTGCGACCATCACTTAAAGTTTTTGATGGCAAACCGCTACTTATATTGGCGATCTTTTCCTTAACATTATTTATAACCTCCATCGGGTTTGCGCCATATCTAGCAACCACAACTCCACCAACAACTTCTGCACCTTCTTTGTCAAGTATTCCACGTCTTGTGGCCGGACCCAGAGATACCTTTGCAATATCTGCGATACGTATGGAAGCAAAATCTTTTGAAGTAACAACCGCATTTTCTATATCTGCAATATTCTTAACGTAGCCCAAACCACGCACCAGATATTCCGCCTGATTTATTTCAAGGGTTTGCGCGCCAATATCGCGATTGCTTTCTTTTACTGCGGTTACAACCTGACCCAGATCAATGTTGTATTGTCGCATCAATTCAGGATTTACATCAATCTGATATTCTTTCACATAACCGCCAATAGAAGCAACTTCTGAAACTCCGCTGGCTGAAGACAAGGCATATTTCACATAATAATCCTGAATGCTTCGTAGTTCCTGTAAATCCCAGCCACCAGTTACATTCCCGTCATCATCGCGACCTTCAAGTGTGTACCAATAAACCTGACCCAAACCGGTTGCATCCGGTCCTAGCGAAGGATTTACTCCGTCTGGCAATAATCCGTTAGGTAGGGAATTGAGCTTTTCAAGAATTCGGCTGCGGCTCCAGTAAAATTCTATGTCTTCATTAAAAATGATATAGATACTTGAAAAACCAAACATTGACGAACTTCTAATCGTCTTTACTCCGGGAATCCCCAGCAGCGAAGTGGTGAGCGGATAAGTTATCTGATCTTCGATATCCTGTGGCGAACGACCGTCCCATTTCGTGAAAACGATTTGTTGGTTCTCACCAATATCAGGAATGGCGTCGACTGCCACCGGATCTGTTGGCAAAAAGCCGGTGTCCCAATTAAAAGGGGCGTTAACAACTCCCCAGCCTACAAATAGAACCAGAAGAAGTACAGAAACTAACTTGTTATTTATAAGAAATTTGATGCTCTTATTCAGCATGAGCTAAGATTTAAACGATGTGAAATAGTTATCTAAAAGACAACGAGAATGCCCGGGCACAAGAATGCCGGGTTCTATTAAACATGTTTAAAAAATCAAATAAGGAAAGTCTGGTCTAGCAGCTGTATGTCTTTTATGAGGACGGGCGGCGAGTAATCTTTAAAAGGAATTATCTGCTCATCAAGCCCTTCAAAAAGGTTCACATACGTGTAAACGAAAGCAGCTACAAAAGTCTGGTGCTCCAGTGAAAGTGAATCAAAAGAAGATTTTAAATCATCATGGCCTTTTACCACAACCGTTTTATCGCTACAGCAGGATTTTGTGGTTATCGTGTTCTCGCAGTTGTTTGGGGTTTGCTGTAAATCCATCCCGCAAGAAACGGCTTCTTTCATGATTTTAAAGTCAACCAATTTGTCGCCACAATAATGCATGTTCATACTAAAAGACATAGTAGAGAACAACACAAGAAGTGCCATTGTAAGCGATACTATTTTATGGAAAGACTTTTTCACTTCATGCAAAATTAATACAAATGATCGATATTTCACACTTTAGTGAATTTAACCCAGCAAATTTCTGGTCCGTTTAAGTCGATTTTACCACAATTCAGGCTGATTTTTAATATAATTAAGCGGTTTTTTTAGCATTTAGATCTGTATCCAGATATAGCTTTTTGATGTGTTTTTTCACATAATAAAACCTCACAAAGCCGGTGATTAATAAAATGGGCGCAATAACTGTAAGGGCAAGGCCAATACTTTTTATTTGTTGAAACATATCTAATTTTATGATCGCAAGCCCCGAACTTAAAAACACGATAAATGTGCGAAAATAAGCCAGAAACGTACGCTCATTAGCCAATCGTGTTCTGTCTATCGCCAGCTTGTCACGCAACGTAAGAGGTTCTTCCATAAACAAAATTTTGTTTGTTTAAAGGTAACCAAATTCTTCCATCTTAAAATCTATATGTAAATCCTAATAGGTGATTCCCTTCATAATTGCTGTAAGTAAGTTGCATGTGCTTTTGCTCCTGCAAGAATATCATAACGATCATTTTTCCTGCATTCATTAGGCTAAAAGTGTAGTTTCAAATGCGGGATTAATTATTCTGAATTGTTTACGCTTTCGCGAAAGCTGAAAAAATCACACAAGCAAATAAAAGATATTTGTTTAAAAATCTGAAAATAAGATTTTGCGCCAGAAGTAATTCTAAAACCTAATAATAGATTAACCATTTGCCAGCATCCTCTTTATTCCTGAAATTTCTTAGTATAAAGTGCAGAGAATCTGGTATTGTATCGTTATCATGTGCAATTAGAATATTCTTAGGACCACGCATTAACGCCTCTGCTCTGTGAAGATCTTCCGGCTTTTGCAGATCGTAATAATAATCTTTGTAAAGTGTATCCTGCTCAAATTCGGTTTCCCGTTTTGCTCTGTAATTTCCGTTAGCAATAGTGATTATTTTTTTGTCAAGATAAAAAGACGCCGAAGGTAATCTGTTATCGTAAACGATGATATTTGCTGTGTTGTCTTTATCTAACGTCTCAACTCTCGCCATAAGATCTTTAACCGAATTGATCGTATCTGCATTTGCACTGCTAAAAAGTGTGTAGACAAATAAAAGTCCCACAGTGAAACCTAGGGTTAAACCCATTAATCTCTGCTTTTCAAAAACCTCCTTTTTTCTATATAAAAACAGGCTAAAACCTATCAAAAACAGAATTAGAATAGCCGCTAATGGAATATTTACACTTAATTTTTCATAGAAGATGAGTACCAATAATGCAATTACCAATAGAGCATAGAAACCGAGATAGATCTTGTTATAAATTGTAGCTCGCTTTTGCGAAATACCAATAGCTAAATATCCACCAAGCAAAGCTAAAAATGGATAAACAGGCAGGATATACAGTATAAGCTTAGATGAAAACAGTGAAAATACGAGAAGTAAAACCCCAACAGTTATTGCTATAATAAAGACATGTTTATCAATATTCTTAATGTGTTTTCGCTTTTTAAAAAAGTAGGTAATAATAAAACCAAACCACGGCAAACCTACTAAAGGGGCAAAAAGCAAATAATACCAAAATGGTTTATCTCTGTGAAAGCTCTGCGCATTGAAGCTTCTGTTTACAATTTGTTCAATAATAAAATAATCCCATAAATTGGGATGATCTACAACTACCGCAATAAACCAGGAAGCAGAGATCGCCAGCATTAAAAACACTCCTAAAACGGAATGAATAGTAACACGCAAGCGTTCTTTATTAATAAACTTCCATACAGCTATAAAGGTTAAAACAGGTAGCAAAACAACGGGGCCTTTAGTTAAAAACGCTAAACCAAGTGCCGCATAAAAGCCATATAGATAAATAAGTCCTCTTTCATTTTTTCGCTTAAGCCATAAAAATATAGCCGCAACAATAAAAGTAGTGAGATAAGCATCTGTCGTTAGATTGCGCGTCGCAATAAGAACTACCGGAAAGGAGAGATAAATTACTGCAGACCAAAGGGCAATTTTCTCTTCTTTAAAAAGTAAAAGGGCGATTTTAAAAACGAGCAATAACTGAATGATCAGAGCTACACTTAGAAAAAACCGAGCCCCAAATTCATTAACACCAAAAATTTGATATCCTAAAGCGGTGAGGTAATAAGTAACCGGCGGTTTGTGATAATGCGAAATACCCAGCAGCTGTGGGTGCAGATAATCACCAGAAATTACCATCTCCCGCCCTATTTCTGCATAGCGAGCCTCACTACTTTCTGTAAGACCCCAACTGCCTTGGCCAATGTTTAATATGACAAATAAAAACAGTAAGCCCAGATAAAATTTAAACTTCAAAATCGCGATTTAGTTTGCGAAACTAGAAATAAAATCTAAATGAAATTTAAAGTAAATTTTAAATCTCCCCGTTTTAATCATTCTCAATATCTTCAATTTTCATATTTCACCAGATTTATGAAATATAGCCAAGCTAAAGTCAAAAACCGATTGCAATTATTGATTAAAGCTTACGCGAAAAAGATGTTCGCCGTTTTCAAAATCGTAGGTGATTTTGTAATTATATTCATCGCAAATCTTCTTTACAATTGCTAAACCAAGTCCTGTACTTGATTTTAAATTGCTGTTCTCTCGATAAAATCTGGTAAAAAGTTTCTCGGTATTTTTCAACTTATTCTCTCCCGAATTTCGCACTATAAAGCCCGATTTTTTGATCTCCACACCGATTTTTCCTTCAGCAGAACAATATTTTATAGCGTTAGAGATTAAGTTATTGCAAAGAATTTGCACGAGTTCGCGATCTGCCTGCAAACTAATATCGGTTTCTTCTGTAAAAATGATGTGTATAGATGTGAGTTCTTTAAAATTCTCAAGCGTTTCTCGCACCATTTCATTAAAATCAATTGTCACAGTACGCTTAAACTGTTGATTCTCCAGTTTTGTGAGCAGCACCATTTTTTTATTGAGCTGGGCGAGCCGTTGTATATCTTTTTGCAACGAAGAAAACTGGGCAAATTGATTATCTGTAATACGAATATCGTTGAGTAAATTTTCGATTTTAGCCTGCATTATAGCCAGCGGAGTTTGCAGTTCATGCGAAACGTCTTCTGTAAACTGCTTCAGATTATTATAATCTGCAGCTACTTTATCTGTCAATGCTGTAATCTCATCTTTAAGTTCGCTAAACTCAAGAATCTCGCTTTCTTCTAGTTGCAGCGGTTCTTCAGATTTAATAGAGAAGGTTTTCATCTGCTCCAGATTATTAAAAAAAGGCTTCCATAAAATCTTGTTCCATGCCTGACTAAAATAAAACTGAATGCAAAAAATGAGCAAAATGATAACAAAAAACGACAAAAAGATAACGAGAATTATATCTTCACTTTCTACCACCATGCTGCGCACAATGATCTGATAGTTGCCGCCACTAACGTGCATATACGATGTTAATTCACGAAAGAGTTCTATCTCATCCTGAGAAGGATCGTAGATTAAGGTGTCTTTTAGAGTTTCTGTTCTTAACTCCTGTACTTTGTGAATTTCAAAAACCGGCGGAAGCTCTATCAAAGTCTCGTTCTTCTCAAGATAATGTTCAAGGCGATAGCGCCGCGAGTACAACTCCTCTTCTACCTCATATTGCATAATGTTCCGTATGTAAAAATACAGGATCACTATACTAATCACCATCAATAATGAACTGATGAGTATAAAAGCCTTTGAGGTCTTTCTAAGTAAAGTTGTTTTTTTCTGTTTCTTCAATCTAATCTGCTATAAACTTGTAGCCGCTGCCGTAGGCTGTTTTAATATATTTCGCACCAGCGGAAGTTAGCTTTTTCCTTAAATTATTTATGTGCACATAGATAAAATCAAAACTATCAAGCAGATCGCTGCTGTCTCCCCAAAGGTGTTCTGCGATGATCTCTTTAGAAAGTACCCGACCCTGATTTGTAATAAAAAATAAAAGCAGATCGTACTCTTTTCTGGTAAGATTCATCGCTTTATTATCAATATAAGCCGTGCGGGATTTTGTGTCAATTTTAATTTCGTTAAACGAAATAGTCTCATCGCCACCAAATTTTCCTCTACGTAAAACCGCTTTTATCCGAGAATTTAACTCTGCAAGATGAAAAGGTTTGGTAATATAATCATCTGCACCAAGATCAAGACCTTCCAGCTTATCATCAAGTGAGTTATTTGCCGAAATAATGATAACTCCTGCCTCACTTTTGGCTTTTTTCAATTTCTTGAGTAGATCAATACCGCTTCCGGTTACAAGATTCACATCAAGAATCACCAGATCATAATCGTATAGATCAAGCTTATAGGCTGCATCATCATAATCTGAAGCTATCTCGCAGACATTGCCATCCCGCTGTAAATATGTGCCGATAGATTGTTGAAGTTCGCGCTCGTCTTCGGCTATTAAAATTTTCATATTATTAATTGTAGTATGCTTAACAGCTGTAAATCTCGCTCCTTCTTTAATTAGCTTTTACAAATGAGTTTTAAGAGTAAAAGAACGTCTTTCCCAAAAAAGTATTACCTGTTACCTCGCCTCTTTACGTAAAACCTGCAACGGCGGACTTTTAATTACACTGGCGCTGTTACTCAAACCAATTATTACCACAAGTAGAGTAATCGCCGGGAATAAAACCAGAAAAGGAAACAGTGATGGCACAAAAACAGTATCAAAAACCAAATACGCCAATAGTTGACTGCTGATCAAAGAGAGAATTATCCCTGTAAGTGCTCCTAAAATTCCCAGATAGACATATTCTAAAGCCAATATTTTTAAGATCTGGGTGCTTCTGGCTCCCAGCGTTCTTAAAAGTACGCTCTCTTTAATTCGTTGATATTTACTCGTACGTACGGCGCCTATTAAAACGATAATTCCGGTGAGGATGCTAAAGAAAGCCATAAAATTTATCACCCACGAGATCTTGTCAAGAATGTTCTCAATAACGGTTAATATTTGGCGTAGATCGAGAATTGAAATATTAGGAAATCGCTTTACTATTTTCTGCTGAAGTGCAGCAGAAGCACTTTCATCTGGCGCATTAGTTGTTATTACACCAAATTGCGGTGCATCTTCCAGAACACCTTTAGGAAAAACTATAGAAAAGTTCATTTGCATTCGGCTCCAGTCTACCGTTCTAATACTGCCTACAACTGTCTTTAATAAAACGCCCTGAACATTAAAGTTAACCAAATCACCCACTTCTACTTTTGCATCATTAGCAAAATTATCACTTACCGAAATAGGTACAGGATCTGCCGTATTCACCTGAGTCACAAAATCACCCGCAGCAAGCTCTTCTGAAGCAATTAGAGAATCTCTGTAAGTCACTCTAAATTCATGATTAAGAATCCACCCATTTACTTGTGAAGCGGTGTCTTTGCGAATCTCATTTACACTTTTACCATTTAAGCTTTCAACACGCATGGTAACTATTGGCACTTTACTCAACACACGTAAATTATTTTCTTCTATGGTTTTAGCCACATTTTCAGTTTGCTCACTCTGTATATCAAGCAAAATTATATTTGGGCTATCTCTGTTTGATTCTAAAGATGCCTGCGAAAGCAAAAGGTCTTTAGTAAAATATAGTGTACTTATCAGGAATGTCCCAATACCAATTGCCAGGATCAATATCAACGTTTGATTTTGAGGTCTGAATAAATTCAACAGACTCTGCCTGCCAGTAAAACTCCATGAACGCGGAAAGTATTTTTTTATCAGCTTGATGAATAAACCGGCAACTGCTGCGAGAATTGAAAAAGTAATTACAATACCAGCAACAAATGCAAGCGAATATCGCCAGTCTTTTAAAATCCAAAATGAGAATATAAAAATGAAAAGTAAAATTGCTCCCCACACCAGAAGAGTTGCCCATTTGGGTTTATCAGAATTATCTTCATTTATGCGCAAAGCCTGCAAAGGCGAGACGTATAAAGTAGCCATTAAAGGAGATAAAGCGAACAAAACAGACATAAAAACGCCCAGTGAAAGTCCCATTAATATAGATTGCAGCGAAATTGTAATTTCGACATCAACCGGCAGAAAACCTTCCAGAATTATGGGGAAAAATTGCTGTAGAAATAATCCTATAGCAGTGCCCACTGCACCACCTAACAATCCCATCACTCCTATCTGAATAAGAAAAATAAGAAAGGTTTGTCTACGGCTCGCTCCCAAACATTTAAGCACAGCCACGGCGCGCAACTTTCCTTTTATATAGATACTTATCGCACTTGCGATACCCACACAACCCAGCAATAAAGCTACAAAAGCAACCAGATTTAAAAATTTACCAAAGTTGTCATACCTGCGCCCCATTCTCTCGCTGGTAGAAACATGCGTATCAAGATCTGCTTCCTGCGCATCAAGGCGAGGATCAAGATCCTGATCTAATTTTTCAAAATCTGTACCGGGTGGAGCCAGAAAATAAAATTTATAATCTATGCGGCTTCCAGTTTGTACAAGTCCACTTTCTGCAATGTATTTATAAGGAATAAGAACCGGCGGAGCTACAGAACTAAAAATAGCCATGCTTCCGGGAACAGATTTTAAAGCCCCGGCAACGGGAAGCGTTACATTACCCACCTTTATACTATCGCCCACTTTTAAACCTAACTGAAGCATTACGGTTGCATCTACAAGCGCTGCATTTTTATTTTGATAATTAGCAGCTGCAGATATAGGTTCGGTTTCCAGATCGCCGTATAACGGAAAGCCACCTTCAATACCGCGTACCTGAACCAGTTTTGTAGCATCACTATGCGAAAAAGCCGCCATTGAGGCGAAAGATATTTCTTTCGCATTAGCGCCACCCAGAGAATCTATAATTTTGCTTACAACCTCATTAGGAGGATTACCGGAATCAATAATAAAATCGGCGCCCATAAGCGATTTAGACTGCAGAGCAATATTATCTTTTAAAGTTTCGCCAAAGGAAGTAATCGAAACTACCGCCGCAATTCCCAAAACTATAGAAGCCATAAAAAGCAACAACTTACTACCGCTTGCTCTTCCGTCGCGCCAAGCCATTTTAAACAGCCATTGCAGGCCGGGATGAGATCTTTTTGTATTCATGCTCAAAGTACAGCGCTGTTTTCACTTAATATTTTTCCGCCTTTAAGGCGTAAGATCTTATTGGTTTTTTCTGCAAGCTCAAGATCATGCGTTATAATTACCAACGTCGTCCCGGCGTCTTTATTAAGATCAAAAAGAAGTTTGATTATGGTTTCACCGGTTTCTGAATCCAGATTTCCCGTAGGCTCATCTGCAAAAAGGATCTTAGGTTGAGTAGAAAATGCCCGTGCCAGCGCCACCCGTTGTTGTTCGCCACCAGAAAGCTGTGAGGGATAATGATCAAAACGACTGCCCAGACCCACTTTCTCAAGAAGTTCTTTACTGGTTTTTTCGGCATTCTTAGCGCCTTGTAATTCTAACGGAACCGCCACATTCTCAATTGCTGTAAGTGTAGGCAGTAATTGAAAATCCTGAAAAACAAATCCCACATTTTCATTTCGCAAAAGCGCGCGTTCATCTTCGCTCAGCGTATCTAATGAAGTGCCGCACAACTCAATACTACCAGAATCCAGATGGTCTAAACCGGCACAAAGACCTAATAAAGTAGTTTTACCACTTCCCGAAGGGCCTACGATAGAAAAGGTCTCACCCTCTTCTACAAAAAATGAAATATCGTCAAGTACCCGCAAATTCTTAGACCCGCTGGAATAGCTTTTTATTAGGTTGTGAACGTTTAATATTTTTGCCATCTTACAACTATTAATTCTTTTTCAAAAACAGTCAATTTAAAGAATTGATTTTGATTTTAAGACACCAGCTATGAGAACCTTTTATATATACTTCACTTTTTTAATTTTAAGCATTTTTATTTCATGTGGTGACAAACCTAAAGATGCGAAAAATAATGAGGAGCTACAGAATACTGAAAGCACCACCGAACCGGAGAAAACCAATAATTCTAATACTATCCTTGTTTTTGGCGATAGCCTGACAGCGGGCTACGGACTTGATCCTAACGATGCTTTTTCTGCTGTTTTGCAGGCAAAACTGGATTCGCTGGGCTATGATTACAATGTGGTAAACGCCGGGTTAAGTGGCGAGACCACTGCCAGTGGGAAAAACAGAATTAGCTGGGTCCTGAAACAAAACGCAGATATTTTTATATTAGAATTAGGAGCAAATGACGGCTTACGCGGGATTCCGCTAGACGAAACTCACACAAACCTGCAGGCAATTATCGATACGGTGCGAAATAAAGATCCTGAAACAAAAATTGTCCTGGCAGGAATGCAAATTCCACCAAATATGGGTCAGGAATATACCACCGATTTTAAGCAGATTTTTCCCGATTTAGCAGCTAAAAATGACGTTTTTTTAATTCCGTTTTTACTTGAAAATGTCGCCGGAATTCCATCTTTAAACCAGGCAGATGGTATTCACCCAACTGTTGAGGGACATAAAATTGTGGCAGAAAACGTGTGGGAAGTGATAAACCCGCTTTTAGAAAAGTAGGTTAAAAAGGGGTAAAATCGGTTAAAACCGGGTGAAAAACGCAGTTATTTTTCTACATTTCAAGCCAGGTACTTAAGGCTCTTTCATATATTATTTTGTTAACTTTGCCGCCTTTGCGACTCTAATAAAATGCTGGACAAACTTTTTCAAAAATCTTCTCTAAAGATATTATTTCGGGCTGCTTTTTTATTGAGTCTAACTGGCGTTTTTGTACTTGTATTTGACTTTGGTTTTAGTCATTCTAACGGAGTGCAAAAACTAATCAACGGTTTTTACTTCCTTGTTCTCGCATTAGGAATCGCTACCACAGCCGTGCGTTACATTCTCCTGCGCAAACAGATACGTTTTAAGGTTATCGCGTTTGATGCTATAAGTGTGCTGCTTACGCTGTATGTTGTACTCATTCATTTCTTTTCGCATGAAGCGCACCAGCAACTCTCGTTCTTCTATGATGATAATTGGGTAAAGTATGTCATCTTACTAACCTTTATAAGAGAGTTTGCAGAGCAAAACCTCAATTACAAACGTACACTGCTTAACCCTGCACAGCTATTCATTAGCAGCTTTCTGGCAATAATTCTTCTGGGAGCTATTTTATTAATGCTACCTAAAGCAACATATGAAGGTATTTCCTTTCTTGATGCGTTATTCACCTCTACCAGCGCGGTATGTGTTACCGGACTTATAGTAGTCGACACGGCTACTTATTTTACCACCTTTGGCCAGACCATTATTATCATTTTAATTCAATTAGGTGGTTTGGGAATATTGACTTTTGCCAGTTATTTTAGCTATTTCTTTAAAGGAGGTTCTACTTATGAAAATCAGCTGGTTTTAAGTGACATGACTAATTCTAAAAAAATTGGAGATGTTTTTAAAACCTTGAAGATCATTATTGTAATCACTTTTGCGATAGAACTTTTAGGAGCTATTTTTATTTATTTCAACCTCAATCCTAAAGATTTTCCCACTTTCGTGGAAAGAAGTTATTTTGCGGTTTTTCACTCTATATCAGCTTTTTGTAATGCTGGTTTTTCTACTTTATCAAATAACCTATATGAATCTGACTTTCAGTTTAACTATGGTTTACAGATCATAATTATATTTTTATTTGTTTTAGGAGGCTTAGGATTTCCCATTATTGTGAACGTCTTAACTTACCTGAAATATTATTTAATAAATAAATTTTCAAAAGCTCTGCACGAGACGCGCGCTTATAGACCCTGGGTTCTGCACTTAAATAGTCGTATTACACTTATAACTACTTTTTCGCTTACAGCGGTAGGAACAATATTTTTCTATTGTAATGAGTATAACAATACGCTTGCCGCCCACCATGGAATAGGGAAATTTATAACAGCACTCTTTGGTGCAGCCACACCACGTACAGCCGGTTTTAATACAATAGATATGGGCGCGCTGCATTTTTCTACCATTATGATGATCTTTCTACTTATGTGGATTGGCGCCTCTCCTGCTTCTACCGGTGGTGGTATTAAGACGAGTACTTTTGCAATTGCAACGATGAATTTTATAAGTCTGGCGAAAGGAAAATCGAAGATCGAACTCTTTAGACGCGAGATCGCAGATATTTCTATACGTCGTGCTTTTGCCATTATTTCTCTGTCCTTAATGGTTATTGGTACGGGAATTATTTTCATTTCTGCATTTGACAAAGACAAAACCTTAATTAGCATTGCTTTTGAGTGTTTTTCGGCTTATAGCACCGTGGGGCTAAGCGTAGGTATTACCAATTCGTTGAGTTCTTCCAGTAAATTTATAATCATCATGATCATGTTTATTGGGCGGGTTAATATGCTCACTATTTTAATTGCCATTTTCAAAAAAGTAAAACATAAAAACTACCGTTATCCTACCGAAGAGATAACTATTAACTAAAGGCTATGAAATTTATCGTTATAGGATTAGGGAATTTTGGGGCTTCTATCGCTGCCAAACTCACACTGCGTGGAAACGAAGTAATTGGTATCGATACTGATATCAATAAAGTGGAAGCTTTTAAAGAAAACATCTCTCACACGATTCAACTTGATGCGACAGATGAATCTACGGTTTCCGGATTACCATTAAAAGATACTGATGTAGTAATTGTTGCTATAGGTGAAGATCAGGGAACTAATGTTATGGTTACGGCTCTTTTCAAAAACCTGAAAGTAAAGCGACTTATAAGTCGGTCAATAAATCCGTTGCACGAGAAAGTACTTATGGCGATTGGCGTAGATGATATCGCTCGCCCAGAACAGGAAACTGCGGAAAGATGGGCAAAAAAGCTATGTATGAGCGGTGTGGTAGATTCTTTTGAACTTACCGAAGATTTTAGCATTATAGAAACCGGTGTCCCAAAGAGATATATAAACAGAACGCTGGGCGAGATTCCGCTTCGCGAAAAATTTAATCTTCTGGTACTAACTATTCTTCGCAATGTAGAGCGTGAGAGTGCGATAGGTCACACACAAGTCATTAAACAAGCACAGGGCGTAGCTTCTGCAAGTTCAGTCTTGATGGAAGGTGATATTATCGTCTTGTACGGTTCTAATAAAAACTTACAGGATTTTTTGAAGTCGAGTTAACATCTTTTGAACGTATTGATATCCTGTATAAAAGAAAATAGTTAAAAGTATAAAACAAAAAAAGCCTCGCAATGCGAGGCTTTTAATTTGAAGAAGTGATCGCGACAGGATTCGAACCTGTGACCGTCTGCTTAGAAGGCAGATGCTCTATCCAACTGAGCTACGCGACCCTTTTTGCGGGTGCAAATATAACGCTTTTTAAAAAACGCCGAAGAATTATATTTACTTTTTTTACTTCGTCTTCATTTTATTTCGCGAAAGCTTAAATAATATTATTCTAACTTCTCTCTAAGTTCTTAAAATAGGTCTTTGCCCGCTTCATAACTCGTGGTGCCATCCAGATTGTAGCTATCATAGTGGGTATCGCCATAAGTGCGAAAAATGTATCGATCAAATTGATCATAAGACTTAAAGATGTGGTCGCTCCTATTAATATACTGACGATATAAAAATAGTTGTAAATATGCTTATTGTGTGCTCCAAAAAGAAATGACAAGCACTTCGTACCATAGTAAGAATAAGAAAACAAAGAAGAAATACTGAAAACGGCGATACATATTAATAATACATACGGACCAATACCGGGAATGGAATCTGCAAAAGCAGTAGCGGTAAGAGTAACACCGTTTGAATCACTCGTCTTCCAGACGCCTGTCACTAAAATTGTAAGAGCAGTTAAAGTGCAAACAATAATCGTGTCAATAAATGGACCCAGCATAGCAACAAGACCTTCTCGTATAGGTTCTGCAGTTTTAGCGGCGCCATGTGCCATAGGCGCTGTACCTACACCAGCTTCATTAGAAAAAGCACCTCTGCGTATTCCTAAAATTATGAGTCCGCCCACGACCCCACCAAGCATGGGGCTACCTGTATAATTTTTCGCTGCAAAAGCATCAGTGAATATAAGACCAAAATAATGCGGCACTTCTGAAGCATTCACAAAAAGAACGACCATCACGGCCAAAAAATAAAGAACCACCATTGATGGAACTAGTTTGGAAGCTGTTTGAGATATTCGGTTTAATCCTCCTAATATCACAACAGATGTTATTGCGGCCAGAATCAACCCTATAATTAAATCTATTGTAAAACCCGTTTCTACTCCGTTAGGTGCAAGCAGAATATCATTAATGGCCTGTGTGAGTTGATTTACGTTAAAAACAGGTAAAGCTCCCACCAAACCTGCAATGCTAAAGAAAACGGCGAGAGGCTTCCAGGCTTTGCCCAGACCTTCGGTTATAAAATACATGGGACCGCCCTGTATCTCACCTGCACTGTCTTTACCGCGATACATGATAGCTAGCGAACAAGTGAAAAATTTAGTAGCCATACCAACTAAAGCGCTTATCCACATCCAGAAAACTGCTCCCGGGCCACCAACGGCAATTGCCACGGCGACTCCGGCAATATTGCCCATACCCACTGTTGCAGATAAAGCGGTAGTCAAAGCCTGAAAATGACTAATCTCACCAGGATCATTAGGATCATCATATTTACCGCGTAGAACATTTAACGCGTGTCCCAGATATCTAAAAGGCAGAAACCGGGAATAGATGAGTAAAAACGTTCCGCCGCCTATCAAAAGTACTAGAAGTGGCAAACCCCATACAAAAGAGGCGATTTCGGCAATAAATGAGTCGATTTTTTGCATTCCTAAAAATAGAAAAAACCGGAGAGGTATTACACCATCTCCGGTTTCTGCGTTATAATTTATTAAATATTATTGAGCCAGATATGCTAAAACATTCTGCTCTATGCGCTTTTCAATATTATCAACATCTGCTTTCACAAAAGTTTCTCCCGTTATATTTTCATAGAGTTCTATGTAGCGATCTGATACACTTTTTATATAGTCATCTGTCATTTGGGGTACCTTTTGACCTTCTTTGCCCTGAAAACCTTCGGCGATAAGCCACTGTCTTACAAACTCCTTAGAGAGTTGCTTTTGCGCCTCTCCTCTATCCTGACGTTCCTGATAACCTTCTTCATAAAAATAACGAGAAGAATCCGGAGTGTGAATTTCATCAATCAGCACAATTTTACCCTCTTTTGTTTTACCAAACTCATATTTGGTATCAACCAAAATCAGCCCTCTTTTTGCCGATATTTCGCTTCCGCGGGCGAATAATTTGCGTGTATAATCTTCTAGAATTGTGTAATCTTCTTCAGAAACGATACCTCTTTCAATTATGGCTTCACGCGAAATATCTTCATCGTGATCACCCATTTCTGCTTTAGTAGCGGGCGTGATTATAGGTTTTGGGAACTTATCATTCTCCTTCATCCCTTCTGGCATTGCAACACCGCAAAGTTCTCTTTTACCGGCTTTATACTCACGCGCTGCATGACCAGACATATAGCCGCGTATTACCATTTCTACTTTAAAGGGCTCACATTTTACGCCCACAGCAACATTAGGATCTGGAGTAGCCAGTAACCAGTTGGGAACAAGATCTTCTGTATCCCGCATCATTTTAGTCGCGATCTGATTTAAAATTTGACCTTTGTAAGGGATTCCCTTTGGCATCACCACATCAAAAGCGCTCAATCTGTCTGTCGCAATCATAACCAAAATATCATTCTCAAGGCTATAGACTTCGCGTACTTTCCCTTTATAAATATCCTGTTGACCAGGAAAATTATAATTGGTGTCTGTAATCGTATTCATGAATTTTAATTTCGGTTTTCAATATCCTTATAAGCTGCAATAACTTCTTTTACCAGCGGGTGACGAATCACATCTTTATCATCAAGATAGACCATACCTACACCTTTAACGTCTTTTAGTATCAAAAGGACTTCTTTTAAACCGCTTATTATGCGACGTGGTAAATCTATTTGCCCGGGATCACCTGTGATTAAAAATTTAGCATTGCGACCCATTCTGGTTAAGAACATCTTCATCTGGGCGTGTGTGGTATTTTGTGCCTCATCAAGAATTACAAAGGCATTATCAAGAGTACGACCACGCATAAAAGCCATTGGTGCAATTTGTATTACACCTTTTTCTATAAAACTCTCCAGCTTTTCATGAGGAATCATATCCCGCAGAGCATCATAAAGCGGCTGCATGTAAGGATCTAGTTTCTCTTTTAAGTCTCCAGGTAAAAAACCAAGATTCTCACCTGCTTCTACAGCTGGTCTTGTGAGTATAATACGCTTTACCTCTTTCTCTTTTAAAGCTTTTACAGCCAGAGCAACTCCCGTATAGGTTTTACCAGTTCCCGCAGGTCCTATGGCAAAAACCATATCATTCTTGCGAGCGAGATCTACTAGTTTACGTTGGTTAGCAGTTTGTGCTTTTATAAGCTTACCGCTTACACCGTGCACAAGAACTTCTCCGCTTTCTGGTGAAGTCTCATAATCCTTTCTACTTTCACTTGTAAGTATGCGCTCTATCACATTCTCGTCCAACTTATTGTATTTTGCAAAATGATCAAGCAGCATCGTAAGCCGTTTATCAAATTCCTCAAGCAGATCTTCATCGCCGTAGGCTTTAATACTATTACCACGTGCAACGATCTTGAGTTTTGGAAAATACTTCTTTAAAAGTTCAATATTTACATTGCGTTGTCCAAAGAATTCCCTTGGAGTAATTTCTGAAAGTTCGAGAATAAGTTCGTTCAAAAGCAGGAAGATTTTATAAGGAAACTAGTTAATTATCTTTAGTTTTGTGCCTAACAAATGTAGACAAAATTAACTACTAACCCCTTTAAAAATATCAACAAAAACCCATATGCCTATTATTACTTTAACCACTGATTTTGGACTGAAAGATCACTTTGCAGGCGCGGTTAAAGGGGCTATCTATAGTGAACTGGATAATGTGCGCATTGTTGATATCTCTCACAGCGTATCTCCTTTTCATATAATTGAGGCGGCTTACATAATTCAAAATGCATACAAGAATTTTCCTGACGGGACTATTCACATAATAGGTATTGATTCTGAACAAAATCCCGAAAATCAACATATCGCCGTAAAACTTGACGGCCATTATTTTATATGTGCAAACAATGGTATTGTCTCATTGATCACGCGTACGATCTTGCCAGAAGAAATGGTAGAGATCAATATACATAACCGCATTACTACAAACTTCACAGTACTAGATGTTTTTGTACAAGTTGCTTCTCATATCGCTCGAGGCGGAACGCTGGGCGTTATAGGTAAACCCATAAAAGAAATACGGGACATTACCGGTATCATGCCCGTTATCAATAACGATCAAAAGCAAATTATAGGCAATGTGATCTACGTTGATAACTATGGAAATGTTGTGACAAACATCACTAAAAAGCTTTTTGAAGATATAGGCAAAGGGCGTGATTTTAAGATCACCGCGCGTACGGCAAGCTTTACTAAAATATATAATCGCTATAGTGATTCTATCAATTTTAATGTCGAGAAAAGCAAAAGAGAAGAAGACGGTAAAAAACTTGCTGTTTTTAACAGTTCAGGATATATAGAACTTGCGATCTATAAAAGCAACCCCAGCACACATGGTAGCGCCGCAACACTTTTTGGGCTCGATTACAGAGATACCATAACAATCAATTTTGAATAAATAAAAATCGGGTTAAAACCTATAAAAAATGCTCGTACGGATCGTAAAAATGGAATTTGAAAAAGAACATATTGAAGATTTTCAGGCTCTTTTTTCTGCCGTGCAAAATAAAATAGTCAACTTTGAAGGCTGCCAAAGTGTAGAATTATATCATGATATTGATACAGAGAATCGCTTCTTTACCTATAGCCATTGGGACGATACAGAAGCATTAGAAAAATACAGAAGCAGCAGCTTTTTTAAAGAAACCTGGGCGAGAACAAAAGTGCTCTTTAGCAATAAACCCGAAGCCTGGAGCGTTCAACAAAGCAAATTATTATCATAACTTTATCAGGTGCTGGCACTCATTAAAAAAGAAATATATTCATTTTTTGCTTCTGCGATTGGTTATCTGGTAATTGGCCTGTTTTTGGCGATTTCTGGCCTGTTTTTGTGGGTTTTTCCAGAGAATTATAATATACTCGATTACGGCTACGCAGATCTTACACCGTTCTTTCAACTCGTCCCGTGGATTTTTCTCTTTCTTATCCCCGCCATTACTATGCGCAGTTTTAGCGACGAGATAAGATTGGGTACTTTAGAACTTTTACTTACTAAACCTATTTCTATAACAGGAATTATAACCGGTAAATTCTCTGGAGCATTTATCCTGATAGTTCTGGCTTTAATACCTACTCTGGTCTATGTGTATGGCATCTCGCAACTGGCCTATCCTGTAGGTAATTTTGATGGTGGCGTTGTAACCGGCTCATATCTGGGTTTATTATTTCTGGCAGCCGCTTATACAGCGATAGGTGTATTTGCCTCCTCATTATCAGAAAATCAAATTGTCGCTTTTATCACAGCCATTTTTATAAGCTTTGTGTTTTATTTTGGCTTTGAAGCTTTGGCTGATCTTAATATTTTTGGCGAAACGGGAAATTCAATATTTACAACTTTAAGCCTAAAACAGCATTTTGACAGCATTAGCAGAGGCGTTATAGACACACGAGACCTAATCTATTTCGCCAGCATCACCATTTTCTTTCTTTATCTCACCCACTTAAGATTGAAAGTAAAACGATGAATAATCCTATATTGAAAAAACCAAATATCATAAGAAATGTAATTGTAGTTATCATATTGCTGTTTGTGGTGAATTATGTGAGCGGACTTTTTAATTTGAGATTCGATCTTACTCAGGATAGTCGCTACACGCTTTCTGAAACTTCAGAAAAAATCGCCTCCAGCGCTCAAAAATCGGTGATTATTGATGTTTTTTTAGCCGGTGATATTCCTGCCGATTTTAGAAAATTACAAGGAGAGACTCGCCAATTACTAGAAGAATATGCAGCTATTAATCCCAATATTAAATTTGCCTTTGTAAACCCCGTGCCCGAAGAAAAATCTGTAGAAGCAGTTGCTCAGGATTTTAATCAACGTGGTATGCGGCCCGAGCAGGTACAGGTAAGAAATAACGGAAAGGTTAGCCAGCAATTTGTTTTCCCCTGGGCTTTGGTTGCTTCACAAGGCAAAACAATTAAAGTACCGCTCCTAAAAAAAGCTTTGGGCGCCAGTCCTGATGAACTCATTAGCCGTTCTACCCAAAATCTGGAATATGCTTTTTCTGATGCGCTCTACAAATTATTAAATCCTAAAAGCAAACGTATCGCAGTATTAAAAGGCAATGATGAACTGCCAGACAGGTATATAGCAGACTTCTTTAGCACCTTGAGAGAAAGTTACTTCATTGCGCCATTCCCTCTAGATTCTATTGCACAAAAACCAGAACAAACTGTAGAAGCCTTGCAGAGTTTTGATCTCGTAGTAGTTGCTAAACCTGTTAAACCCTTTACAGATGCAGAAAAATATGCTCTGGATCAATTTACAATGAGTGGGGGTAAAAGTTTGTGGTTGCTGGATATGGTCGCGATGGAAACTGACAGTCTTTACAGCAATAACGGTACTGCAGTCGCTGTACCCAGAGATCTTAATCTTAATGATATGTTCTTTAAATACGGCGTGCGTATAAATCCCGTGCTTATAGAAGATTTATATACCGCTCCCATTGTGCTCGCTTCTGGTGCCGGCAGCAACTCGCAGTACTCACAACTGCCCTGGTTTTATTACCCGCTGGTGACGAGTAAAGAGAATCACCCTATAAATTCTAATATTGATAATCCCGTACGATTTGAATATGCAAACCAGATCGACACATTGGGCAACAATATTAAAAAAACGGTGCTGTTGCAGAGTTCAGAACTTTCAAAGATCAATGGTGTTCCTCTTCCCATTTCACTAGATCAGGTAAATCTTGAACCAAAACCCGAAGATTATACGGCAGGCTCTCAAAATCTGGCAGTTTTGCTAGAAGGCAATTTTCAATCGGCTTTTATAAACAGGATATTACCGCTTAAAACTAACAATTATCGCTTTCGCGAAAGCGCAGCAGACCCCACAAAAATTGTTGTTATTGCAGATGGTGATCTTATAAAAAATGAACTCGATAAACAAGGCAGACCTCTTGAATTGGGTTTTGATAAATACACGTTTAAGCAATACGGAAATAAGGAATTTTTGCTCAACACCGTCAATTATCTGCTCGATGACAGCGGTCTTATTAACATACGTAGTAAAGATATCGCGCTACCTGCTTTAGACTCTCAAAAAACCATGGAAGAACGCAGTACATGGCAAGCCTTGATGTTAGGGCTTCCTCTGGCGATTTTAGCCCTGTTTGGTACGATTTTCTATTATCTAAGGCGACGCAGGTATGCCTAATTTATGTTAATAAGTTTGTTTCGGCAAAAAGCCCTATTACGATATATTTGTAGGACTGCTAGAAGCAGTTGAAATTTAGAAAATCAACAAAAAATCCAATACTATAGTTTTTGCTTCCGCGAAAACGTTTAAATAGTGAATTCTTATGAAGTTTATTGTATCGAGTTCCTACCTGTTAAAGCAATTGCAAGTGTTAGGTGGTGTTATTAACAATAGCAACACACTTCCCATTTTAGACAACTTTTTATTTGAACTGGATGGCAACTCGCTAAAGGTTTCCGCTTCAGATCTTGAGACCACGATGATCTCAACTCTTGAAGTAGAATCTCAAGATTCTGGTAGCATCGCAGTGCCTGCAAAATTATTGCTTGACACGTTAAAGACATTTCCTGAGCAGCCATTAACTTTTGTAGCAGAAGACAACAACACTATAGAAATAAGCTCTAACCATGGTAAATATGCGCTTGCTTATGCTTCTGGTGAAGAGTTTCCTAAAGCTGTAGAATTAGATGATCCTAGCGCTGTTACTATACCGTCTGACGTTCTTGCAACAGCTATTAGCAATACCATATTTGCTACCGGTAATGATGATTTAAGACCAGTAATGAGCGGTGTTTTCTTTCAGTTTGCTTCAGACGGTTTAACCTTTGTCGCTACAGATGCTCATAAACTTGTAAAATATACACGTGAAGATGTTACCGCTTCACAAACCGCTGAGTTCATCATGCCTAAAAAACCTTTAAATCTTTTAAAGAGTATTTTAGCGACCAGCGACAGTGAGATCTTAGTTGAGTATAACGATTCTAATGCAAAATTTGCTTTTGAGAACGTTGAGCTACTTTGCAGATTGATCGATGGTAAATATCCTAATTACGAAGCTGTTATACCAAAAGAGAATCCTAACAAACTTATTATAGACAGAAATCAATTTTTGAATTCTGTGCGTCGTGTTTCTATTTTCTCAAATAAAACCACGCATCAAATACGTTTAAAAATCGCCGGAGCAGAATTGAATATCTCTGCTGAGGATATTGATTATAGCAACAAGGCAGAAGAGCGTTTGACTTGTGATTATCAAGGTGATGATATGCAAATAGGTTTTAACTCTCGTTTTTTAATAGAGATGCTTAATAACTTAAATGCAAATGATGTTTCTCTTGAAATGTCTTTACCTAATCGTGCAGGTATTTTAACGCCTACAGATGGTCTTGATGAAGGTGAACAAGTTACAATGCTTGTAATGCCTGTAATGTTGAATAATTAAAATTTTCTTTTTTACTTATAAAAATTGCGAATCTAGTAGTTATAACTACTAGATTCGCAATTTTTTATGCTTGTTTGTGTTTGTAACAGGCTATTTTAGTTCATTTGATAATTGTCCAATTTCTTTTTTAAGTCTGAATAAATGTCTTTTTACAATTACCCAAACTATAGCATTATCAATACTATCATAAGCGTGAACCAATCGATTTCTAAATCCAATAATTTGTTTATCATTTTGAATTAATAAATCTGATTCTGTTTGCTTTAACTTATTCAAGGCTTCTCCAATTATCACTAATTGTCTTTCGACTGCACTTTGAGTTTTTAAGTCTTTTTGATATAAATCGAAATCTGTTGTGTCAGCTATAAAATTTTCAATCAAGTCAATAGACATAAGTATATCAGAGAGATACTTCTTGCCATTTTCCGTCATAGATTAAAATTTTTGTAGCATCAATATTTTTTCTCAGAATGGGGTTTTTAAGAGAAGATTGAGTCAATAAATCAACTTTTCTTTGAAAGAATTCTTCTAATTTATCCCATATTGCTAAAAGTTTTTCTCCTCTTTCTAGAGGATCATTTTCTTCAATTTCGATCAACAAATCTATATCACTTGAATTTTCATCAAATTGATCTGTAGTAGCAGAACCAAATGCATATAAATTTTTCACATTATATAATTTACATAATGTCGTGAAGTCAATTAATCTAGCCTGTATGCTGTCTTTAATTTTCATAAAGCTAATATAATCATTTTCTATTTGAATTTAATTGTTGATTTTGAAGGTCAATCGCTTATTAATAAAAATATTATATATTAAAAAACCCAACTTAAAGTTGGGTTTTTTCGTTTAACCAAGCTTGCTAATTATTGTCTCGTGTAACTTTAACCAGCAATATTTTAAACCCTTGGTAAATCCCCATCTCCCTTAAGTGGCAGATTAGAACTTCCCATTAGGTAAGAGTCTATATAATGAGCCGCCTGACGGCCTTCTGATATTGCCCATACAATAAGTGATTGACCGCGACGCATATCGCCAGCCACAAACACACCAGGCACATTAGTCATATAATTGCTCGCAGAACCTTTTACGTTTGTACGATTATCCATTTCCAGCCCTAATTGCTCTACAATAGTGGGCTCGCTACCTGTAAAACCAAGCGCTAACAGAACCATATCACACTCCCATGTTTTTTCAGTTCCTGGCACTTCAGATAAATTAGGTCTCTCACCTGGTTTATGCGTCCACTCTACCTCAACAGTGACTAAACCGGTAAGATTACCTTCTGCATCACCTAAAAATTCTTTAGTTGAAATACTAAAATGGCGCTCTGCTCCTTCTTTATGAGAACTACTTGTTCTTAAACGCATAGGCCAATAAGGCCATGGCTGATTTTCTGGGCGATTAGGACCGCCTTTACTTAAGATCTCAAAGTTCACAACAGATTCTGCACCGTGACGTATAGAAGTACCTATACAATCACTTCCTGTGTCTCCCCCACCTATCACAATAACTTTTTTACCAGTCGCCAGAATATCTTCTCCTTTGTATTGTAAACCATCTACACGACGGTTATTTTGAGGAAGAAAGTCCATTGCCTGATGAATACCCTTCAGCTCAGCTCCCTTAATAGGAAGATTACGTCTTACGGTTGCGCCTCCACAAAGAATTACAGCATCATTTTCAGCTTTCAAATCGGCTGCGGGTATATCCTTACCTACATGAGCATTTACAACAAATTTGATACCTTCTTCTTCAAGAACTGCTAATCTGCGATCAATAACTCGTTTTTCCATCTTAAAATCAGGAATTCCGTATCGCAATAATCCGCCTACTTTTTCATCACGCTCATAAACCGTCACTGTATGACCAGCCCTATTAAGCTGCTGTGCGGCAGCAAGACCTGATGGTCCTGAACCTATTACTGCTACTTTCTTATTAGTGCGATGCAACGGCGGTTCTGCTTTTATCCAACCATTTTTGAAGGCCTGTTCTCCAATATTCTTTTCAATATTTTCAATGGTAACAGGGTCTTCATTGATACCTAGAACACAAGCTTCTTCACAAGGTGCAGGACACAATCTCCCGGTAAACTCAGGAAAGTTATTTGTGCCATGCAAAATGCGCGATGCTTCTTCCCATTTGCCTTTATAAACGGCATCATTAAAGTCTGGTATTAAATTACCCAAAGGGCAACCGCTATGGCAAAATGGAATCCCGCAATCCATACAGCGAGCACCTTGCTTCTTAATTTCTGTTTCTTCAAGGGGAATGGTAAATTCCTCGTATTTTTTTATACGTTCCTCAACTGGTTTGTATGGTTCGGTTTTTCTTTCATATTCTAAAAATCCCGTTGTCTTTCCCATAAATATATCTTACTCAGTTAAATCAGTTAATTTCTCTTCTTCTTCTAATCGTATCAATGCCAGTCTGTATTCTTCAGGTAATACCTTGATGAATTTAGGTAAATAAGAATCCCAGTCTTCCAGCATTTTTTGCGCCAATCGGCTTTGTGTATAATTGTAATGGTTAGTGATCAATTCATGTAACTCATTCTTATCTGCTTCTTCAATTACAGGATCAAGATTTAAGGCTTCACTATTACATTTTTTAATGAATTGATTGTGCTCATCATATACATAAGCAATACCACCACTCATACCTGCACCAAAGTTTCTTCCGGTTTTACCCAGAATAACAGCAACACCGCCAGTCATGTATTCACAACCATGATCACCAATACCTTCTACAACAGCTTTGGCACCGCTATTTCTTACACAGAAACGCTCACCGGCCACACCATTAAAATAAGCTTCCCCTGTGGTGGCGCCGTACAATGCTACGTTACCTATAATAATATTCTCTTCTGCGTTAAAAGTTGACTCTTCGGGTATTTTTATAATTAGTCTGGCTCCGGAAAGACCTTTACCCACATAATCATTTGCGTTACCATCAATTTTAAGCGTAAGACCTTTAGTTGCAAACGCTCCAAAACTTTGTCCTGCAGAACCTTTAAAATTTACCTTTAGCGTACTATCTGGCAAACCTTGCTCCCCGTATATCTTACTAATCTCATTACTTAATATAGCTCCTACGGCTCTGTCTGTATTGTGAATATCAAGATCAAGAACTGTTTTTTCTTTACGGAACAAAGCAGTATGTGCTCGCTCGATAATTTCAAAATCTATCGACTTTTCAAGTTCGTGTTGTTGCACCTCGTTATTATAAACACTCACGCCTTCTGGCGTTTCTATTTTGTGTAAAATAGGTGAAAGATCTACACCGGCTGCTTTAAAATGCTCTATAGCTTTATTGCGATCAAGTTTGTGTACCTGACCTACCATTTCATCAATAGTTCTAAAACCAAGTTTTGCCATTATCTCGCGCAATTCTTCTGCTATGAAGTACATGAAGTTAACCACGTGTTCAGGCTGACCTTTAAATTTCTTTCTTAACTCCGGATTCTGAGTAGCTATACCCACAGGGCATGTATTTAAATGACATACACGCATCATAATACAACCTGAAGCAACAAGAGGCGCAGTCGCAAAACCAAATTCTTCTGCACCTAAAAGACATGCCACAGCTACATCCCTACCGGTTTTAAGTTGGCCGTCGCACTCCAGTCTTATTCTGCTACGCAGGTTATTTAAAACTAAAGTTTGCTGAGCTTCAGCGATACCGAGTTCCCAGGGTAATCCCGCATGGCGCAATGATGTTAATGGCGATGCACCTGTACCACCATCGTAACCTGATATAAGAACAACATCTGCTTTCGCTTTAGCAACCCCGGCAGCAACCGTCCCAACTCCAACTTCTGAAACCAATTTCACATTAATTCGTGCAGAACGGTTAGCAGATTTAAGATCATAAATTAGTTGTGCAAGATCTTCTATAGAATAAATATCGTGATGTGGTGGGGGCGAAATAAGACCTACGTATGGAGTACTATTTCTGGTTTTTGCAATGAATTTATTGACCTTTTCACCAGGTAACTGGCCTCCCTCACCGGGTTTTGCACCCTGTGCCATCTTGATCTGTATTTCTGCAGCACTGGTGAGGTAATTACTGGTAACACCAAATCTACCTGAAGCTACCTGCTTTATAGCACTGTTACGCCAGTCGCCATTTGCACTTTTATAGAAACGTTCTGCATCTTCTCCTCCTTCACCACTATTGCTTTTACCTCCTATACGGTTCATAGCAACTGCAAGATTCTCATGGGCTTCTTTACTTATAGAACCATAAGACATTGCTCCTGTTTTAAATCTTTTCACAATCTCTGTCCATGGCTCTACTTCATCAATAGGGATAGGATCATAATTTGAAAACTCAAACAGACCTCGTATCGTCATTAGTTGACGCGACTGCTCGTTAACAAGGTCTGCATATTCTTTATACGTTTTAGGATTATTCTGCCTAACAGCTTCCTGAAGTTTTGCGATCGTAAGTGGATTAAACATATGTTTTTCCCCATTACGTCTCCAGCGATATTCACCACCAATTTCCATTTCAAGATTTCCGGAAATATCCTGACTTTTAAACGTACGGTAATGTCGCTTTGCTACTTCCTGCTCTAGCTCATACAAACCAATTCCCTCTATACGACTAGGTGTATTGGGGAAGTACTTATTAATAAGTTTAGAATTAAGACCTAAAGCTTCAAACAGGTTAGAACCGCGGTATGAATTTAAGGTCGAGATACCTATCTTATTCATGACCTTGACCACTCCTTTACCCACAGCTTTGTTATAATTCTCAATAGCTTCTGTAAATGAAATATTAGGAAGATTACCTTCTTCTATTTCTTCACGAATGATCTCGTTAACCATATATGGATTAATGGCACTTGCACCATAACCAAAAAGCAGCGCAAAATGATGCACTTCACGAGGTTCTGCAGATTCTATGATAAAACTCATCTTAGAACGCTTACCAAGTTTAAACAAACCGCTGTTTAAATATGAACAAGCAAGCAAAGCAGGGATTGGCGCAAATTTCTCATCTACTCCTCTATCTGAAAGAATTAGAATTTTTGTGCCTTTATCTATAGCTTCTGAAGCTAACCTCAACATTTTATCTAGAGCCTGCTCCATCCCGTTTAAGCCACGTTTTGCCTCATACAGAATAGGTATGCTGGTCACTTTGAAATCTATATTGTCAAAATTCTTTATTTTATCAAGATCTTCTTTAGAAATCACCGGATTCTGAATGCGGATCTTTCTACAATAATCTGGAGTGATCTTCATTAAGTTTGTATCTGCACCAAGTGTCAAACTAAGATCTGTTATAAGCTCCTCACGGATACCATCTAACGGTGGATTTGTAACCTGTGCAAATAACTGCTTAAAGTAATTGTAAAGCAGCTGAGGACGCTCAGAAAGTACAGCAAGGGGAGTATCTGTACCCATAGAACCCAAAGGCTCTTTTCCTTTACCTGCCATAGGCAGAATGATCGTATTTACGTCTTCTTTTGAATAACCAAAGACATTCTTACGTAAATCTATATGCGTACTGTCGTGAACAACATCGCCATCGCGATAAGGTATATCTCTTAAATGCACACGTTTTTCAGAAAGCCATTGACCGTATGGATTCTTAGATACAATATTTTCTTTTATTTCTTCGTCATTGATGATTCTACCTTCGTTCATATCTACCAGAAACATCTTTCCTGGTTCTAATCTCCCGTGGAAAGCAATATTTCCCGGCTCAAGATCAAGAACACCAGTTTCTGAAGACATGATAACATTACCCGTTTTTGTAACTGAATATCGTGAGGGACGCAATCCATTTCGGTCTAAAACCGCACCTATATAATCTCCATCTGTAAAAGGTATAGAAGCAGGACCATCCCAAGGCTCCATAATACAGCTGTTAAACTCATAGAACGCCTTTTTACCATCGCTCATATCCTTATGCTTTTCCCATGCTTCCGGAACAAGCATCATCATAATTTCAGGCAGGGATCTGCCAGACATCAGTAACAATTCTACAACCATATCCATAGATGCAGAATCTGATTTCCCCTTGATTATTATAGGGAACAAAGCTTTCATATCTTCATCAAAAAGATCGCTTTGCAGCAATTCTTCTCTACTGTTCATTCTGGATATATTACCTCTCAACGTGTTTATCTCACCATTGTGACACATATATCTAAAAGGCTGGGCAAGATCCCAGGTTGGGAAGGTATTTGTTGAGAAGCGCTGATGCACAAGTGCAAGTCTTGTTTTTACTCGCGTATCAAGAAGATCTGTATAATACAGCTTAATATCTTCCGGCATTAAAATACCTTTAAATATCAAAGTTTTAGTTGATAAACTGGGCAGGTAAAAATATGTTCTTTCAGAAAGTTTGCTTTCTAGAACAATATGCTCTGTTACCTTGCGCGCAGTAAAAAGTTTTATCTGAAATTGCCTTTCATCCATTTCTGCATCGGGCTTACCAATAAAGATTTGTTCTATATGTGGTTCAACCTCTGCTGCGATATCTCCCAGAAAACTAGAATTTACCGGCACTTTTCTCCACCCGATCAATTTAAGACCACGGGCTTCTATTTGTTTCTCAAAAACTTCTTTACAATATTCTCTCTGATTTTCCTTTTTGGGAAGAAAAACATTCCCCATTGCGTACTGCCTTTCTTCAGGCAGATCAAACTCACATTGAGCTACAAAAAACTCATGAGGGATATCTATTAATATACCCGCACCATCACCTGTCTTACCATCACTACTTACTGCCCCGCGATGTTCTAATTTTTCAAGAATCTCAAGAGCCTTGTGAATGATGTCATTTGACTTCTTTCCCTTTAAGCTGCAAATGAATCCTGCCCCGCAATTTTCGTGTTCAAACTCTGGTGAATATAACCCCTGTTTCGCTTTCATAATTTGGCCACTTTAATTTAATGGAAACATAAAACTATTCAATAAAATAATATAAGGATAATTTTAGGTTAAATGATTTTCATTATTCCATTTTTAGCAAAAAAGAAACCTTCCACTAAAAATAAATCAATAGAACTTAGAAGTTGTTGCATTTTTTCAATCGGTTTTTGGGACTTTTTGCCCGTATTCGGGATTTTTTAAATTTTACTTATTCTTAACATCTAGTTAATATTTGACGTTTTCGGTACGTTTTTACCCCTTTTTAAGAGAATTTTTAGTTAAAACAGGACATTTTTTATAACATATTTGTCAATTAATCTATTTATATATCGATTTCGAATAGATACCCTTAAATTTTTAGGGGGTTTATATGAATAAATAATAAAAATATAGCTTATACCCCCATTTTGTTTAGGGGGTGGTGAAATAAATCTTAGATTAGCTATTCACCAATTAACCGATTATTGACATGAAAAAAATCATTTTTACAATGGCAATGTTCAGCGCATTGTTCTCATTTGCTCAGGAGGAGGAAACGCCGGCAAAATCTTTTAGCATTTCGGGTTCTGTAGATGCCTATTATCGAGCAAATATTAATTCATTTAACAGAGATTATTCAGATAAGGGATATTATGCTCCGGCACCTGGCTCATCATTTGCAAATGACCCTGGCTTTGCTTTAGGTATGGCTAATGTTGTTTTAAATTATGAAGGTGAAAAAGTAGGAGCTGTTGCAGATCTTGTTTTTGGCCCTCGTGGTAATGATGCCGTTTTTAACTCTATAGGCAGCGCAAACATTGTAAACCAACTTTATGTATACTGGAATGTTAGCGATAAAGTAACACTTACCTTTGGTAACTGGAACACGTTTTTAGGTTACGAAGTAATCTCACCTGTAGACAACTTCAACTATTCTACTTCTTACATGTTTTCTTATGGGCCTTTCTCACACACTGGTATAAAAGCTGATTTTGCTTTAGACGATTCATGGAGTGCGATGCTTGCTGTTATGAACCCAACAGACTGGACAGATTACAATCCGTTTGGGACATACACTTTAGGTGCTCAGTTAGGATATTCTGTTGATGCGGGTAGCGCTTATTTAAATTTCATTTATGGCGATCAGGATGGTAAGCTTGATTCTATGGGTGACAGTGTAGATACATATTCTGGCGGAAGTACTTTTCAGGTAGATCTTACAGCAGGTTTAGATCTTACAGATACCTTTTACCTGGGTCTTAACACAACTTACAACACAACAGCCTCTGGTGAATATTATTCAGCTACTGGTATCATAGATGATAACAGCGACGATTATGGTTTTTACGGTGTAGCTCTTTATGCTCAACTTGCATTTAGTGACACTTTCGCTTTAGGCGTGAGACCAGAATATTTTAGCGAATTTAACGGTGGTGCAGGCGCAATAGGTGCTTATGATATGGAAGGTGATGCAAATGTTTTTGCCTTTACACTTTCTGGAAATGTAACTGTGGGTGATTTAAAACTTATTCCAGAATTACGTTTAGATTCTGCAAGCGAAGACGCATTTCTTGATAACGACTTCAAACCTCAGGGTTCTTTAGGATCATTTATCCTTGCAGCTGTTTATTCATTCTAAAACTTAATAATCCAATTATAAAATGAAAAAAGTAGAAGCAATTATTAGGAAATCCAAATTTAATGCGGTTAAAGAAGCTCTTCATGATAAGGGGATAAACTTCTTTTCGTATTGGGATGTTACCGGTCTCGGAAACGAGAAAATAGGTAGCGTTTATCGTGGGGTATCCTATAGCACGAGTGATATACAACGCAGATATCTTTCAATAGTAGTCAATGACGAATTTGAACAAGCTGCAATTGATGCTATTCTTACAGCCGGGCGTACTGGCGAGGTAGGTGATGGTAAAATTTTCGTTTCAGACGTGAAAGAAGCTTATCGCATACGCACCGGTAAGAAGGGTGGTGAAACAATCAACTAAAACTAAACTAACTAATTAAAATAATACTACAAATAATTAATATGGAAACAAACGCTGTATTAGACTTAATGTGGATACTAATTGCGGGAATCTTTGTATTCTTTATGCAAGCTGGATTTACATTAGTTGAAGCTGGATTTACCAGATCGAAAAACACTATAAATATAATTATGAAAAACATAATGGACCTTGTTATCGGTTCATTAGGTTTCTGGGTTATAGGATACACTATAATGTACGGAGATGATATAGGCAGCTTTATAGGCACTCCTTCACTTTTCTATAGTGACCCAACAGATATGCACAATTTATTCTTTCAAACCGTTTTCTGTGCAACAGCCGCTACGATCGTTTCTGGTGCTGTGGCTGAAAGAACTAAGTTCTCTACATATCTTATTTTCTCATTACTTATGACGGTTTTCATCTATCCTATCTCAGGTCACTGGGTATGGCAGGGTGATGGCTGGTTAACTTCTTTAGGCTTTATTGATTTTGCCGGCTCTACAGTTGTTCACTCTGTAGGTGGATGGGCTGGTCTTGTAGCCGCTTTTCTTGTGGGTCCTCGTATAGGAAAATACACTGGTGGAAAAGCTAATGCGATTCCTGGTCACAATATGATGTATGGTGCATTAGGCGTATTTATCCTTTGGTTAGGATGGTTTGGTTTTAACCCCGGTTCAGAATTAGCAATCTCAGGAGATAGCGCTAATCACGTTGCCATGATCGTTATTACCACTAACCTTGCTGCTGCTGCAGGCGCATTAGTTGCCTTGTTTACGACATGGATAAGATATGGTAAACCGGATCTTTCTATGACTCTTAATGGTACTCTTGCAGGATTAGTTGGTATTACTGCCGGTTGTGCTGCTGTAAGCCCTGCTTCTGCTGCAATCATTGGTGCTATATGTGGCCTTGTTGTAGTTTTATCAATTGAATTTATAGACAAAAAATTAAAAGTAGATGATCCTGTAGGTGCTGTATCTGTACATGGTGTATGTGGTGCTCTAGGTACATTACTGGTAGGTATATTTGCTATAGATGGTGGACTTATAAACGGTGGTGGTTTTGCACAATTAGGTGTGCAGGCAACCGGAGTTGTTGCAATAGGCGCATGGTCTGCTGCTACTTCTTTTATTATATTATTTATTCTTAAGAAAACCATTGGTCTTAGAGTAACCGAAAAAGAAGAGATAGAAGGTCTTGACGGTCATGAGCATGGTATGAGTGCTTATCCTGACTTTACAGTGAGCGATCGCTAATAAGAACTTTCTTAATAAATGAAAAAACCCACGCCTCAAAGCGTGGGTTTCTTATTATAAACTAAATTCTAACCTTTCTATTTTATAAATCTAATATTTAAAGGATAATGAGGTTCTTCTCCATTAGACGCTTTGATCGCATTTATCACAGGAAAAACTACAGCTGCAATACCTATTATGATAAAACCTATTATTCCTAAACCAAAAAGTAAGATCAGCGGAATACAAATTATACTGTATACAAACATACTTAGCTGAAAATTAAGAATCGCTTTGCCATGAACGTCCATTGCATAAACCTTGTCTCTTTGTGTTAACCACAGCAAAAGAGGAACTATAAAGCCACCTATAACTGTAATAAGATCAAGCAATTGGCTTATATGAGCTACTGCTAATAAAGATCTGTCTTCTCGTAATACCATTTTTTGATTGATTTTGATTGATAATTACCTATTTGACACCGATTTTTAAGATTTGTTACAATCACTAGAGTAAATCATTAATTATCAGCTGGATGTTCTATACTTAATACAGAAAAAGGAAGCTTTTTTTACTTTGGCACACTCATTGATTTAAACATAACGTACCCATCAAGAAAATCTAAATGAGTACAAATTTAAAATCCAAAATCATGAAAAATCTTATTTACTTATTTCTTGCCTTAGTTACTGGCATAGCCCCCATGGAAGCTTCAGAAATGGATGGATTAACAAACAGACCTTACCGCTATGACGGTACAAAATATATTTTTATAGAACGTGGTATCGAGTTTTCTGTATATCCAGATGGTGAATTTGATTTTCTTTTGCCTCAGGTGGTAAGCGGGGTAAACGTAAATATAAATACCAGTCCCGTAAATATTAGTTTTAACTCAGGTTATGATTATGACCCATATGTACAGTATGATGAATATGGGGCTGTTATTCAAATAGAAGATGTGCCTATTTATTATGATAACTGGGGGCGCATTATACAAGCAGGAGATGTTTACATCAACTATAACAGTAATCGTATAGTAAGCGTTGGCGGACTAAACATTTATTATAATGGCGGAATTTTTTCACATGTTTCAGGATATATAAATCCCTATAATAGATATTACACCTACAGACCTTATCACGATTATTTCTACAGACCATATTTTGACAGATGTCTTGTATATACAACTCCATACAGAAGATTTTACAGACCTGTGAGATATAGTTATGTATATCATAGAAATCATTATCAATTAGGCTATAAAAATGGTTATGCAAATGCTTATCGTCAATTCAATAAACCAGACGGAAGAGTAGCTCATAACGATATAAGACGAGGTGATTATGATACAGCGAGAAGTAACGCTCGCAGACAACAATCTAATACGTTGGCACGTTCAAATAACAATAAGGGTGGTATAAGCAGAAGAGAAAACGCTGCTACTACAGCTAGAACTACAAGGTCACAACCTAATAGTGCTACAAGCAGAAGACAATATGAAACTACGCGCAATAATGCTCAAAGGAGTGTAAATCAAGATGCAGCAGCGGCTTCAAGAAGATCTGCAACTGTAACCAGAAGTAGTACATCAAGAGCAAACACTATCACAAATCGTTCTACTGTAAGTAGAAGCAGTGATAGAACAAACAGAGCAGCGAGCGCTACGCAACAACGCACTCAAACACAAAGAGCAACTCGTACAAGCTCACCTAATACAAATAGAGCAAGTGCGACAAGAACACAAAGATCTGTTGCTCCTGCGGCTAACAGAAGTAGCCAAAGAACTGTAACTCCCAGCGCGAGAAAAAGCAGTAGCCCTGCAAGAAGCAGCAGAGCAACTCAAAGCAACAACAGAACTCAGCGATCTGGAAATAGCAATGGTTCCAGAGGTTCTAGAGGTAACAATATTTAAGATGATTTTTTTGGTTGGTTAGTTGGGAAATCCCGTCACGATTTAATTCGAGCGGGATTTTCTTATTTTCAGAACCTGATCAATTGTACTGTTGATTTCTTCAGAAATATTGATTTTATAAACAATCAGAATATAAAGAAGTCCTATTAATACAGATTTTGCCGCTATTGCAAAAAGTGGACTAAAAGGCATTTCCCAGAAGTAAAAAATCGCCAAGAAAAGGGCCAAAATCAGCCCTACAACAGCCGATTTTTTTGTGAAAGGCTGCATTTTAAATTTAGATTTTACAACTACAATTTTAGCCAGACAATATCCTACCGAAGCTATAAAAGTAGCAATTGCGGCGCCGTTAATTCCCAGTAATGGGATAAAGATTGTGTTGAGCACAATTGCGATAACCACAAGTACAACTCCCAATACTAGAACCAGCCTGTAATAATCGCTATTGTATAAAATCGCATTATTATTACCCATCAAATTGTCTAGCAATTTTGCCATCGATATCAAAATCACAACCTCTAAACCTGTGCTGTAGGCGGGATCAATGAGCAGGTACAACTGTTTTATATTGCAAATAATGAGAATAAATATGAGTCCGGCGATAATGAAAAGCGTTAATGAACTCTTTTTATAAAGTTTTCTCAATTCATCAAACTTGCGCAGATTAAGATATTCTGCCGTGAGCGGGTATGTGATCTGGTGCATCGCACGTGCGGGAACAGCAATCACCGCAGCAATATATATCGCTACAGAATAATACGCCACATTCTCAATAGGCACCATCTTCCCTATCATAAACATATCGATCTCAAGAATCATCACCGCAATAGAACCTGCAACAATTATAAGTGCACTATATTTAATGATTGGTATTACTTTTTTGGGCAAACCAAATACAAAAACAGGTTTACGAAGTTTAAAAGCGTAGACCATCATAATAAGCATCCGCAACAGGTAAATTCCGCCTAAAGCGAAAATAAACTGCGCAGTGTCCAATAGTTTAAAAGAGAACAAAATAAGTAAAACCATGACACCTAACCGGTGAAATACTTCATTCATAAAATTCCCCAAAACACTTTTTAGCTGAACCTTAGACCACGCATAAAAAATCTCAAAATACGCCATTGCAAAAGCAATAATAAAGATCAAAAATGCATACGGTCGTACAATATCATTCTCTGAAGCCAGAAAATCAAGAAGGTGATCATAGAGAAATACACTCAATAACCCGCCGGGAATAATAACTGCGAGCGGCATAAACAGCATAAGCGTGAGAAACTCGTCCTGCTCTCTGCCCTTATAACCTGAGTAAAATTTAACCAAAGTATTGTGAACGCCAAAAGCCATAATAGGCATTGCGATAGTCGCCGCGCTCAACATAAAACCCACAAGACCATAGTATTCTTTACTAAAAAAATTTACGTAAAGAACAAGCGTATTGATCGCACCTATACCAAAACCCAGATATGTTGTAAGAAGATTTTTAAAACTCTGTTGCGCAACAACTCCCATATTTTTAAACATTAGAAGCGGTTACTTTAGAGATAAGCTGAGCTAGTTTTTCAGTTAGGTTTTTTCTTGAATATTGATCAATACCAGTGGATTTTACTGCAAGATCGCTGGCTAAAAATCGGTTATATTCATGCAAAAAATGGCTTTTTAGCATCGATTTTTGGCTATAATCAAAACACTTTCCGCTTTGGGTAGTTGCTATAATACTGAAAAAATTGGCATTTTGAGGACCAATACCTACAATAGGTCTGCGCGCAGCCAGATATTCAAAAACCTTACCCGGGATAATCGCTTTTACATCTTTAGCATTGCTTTCAATTAAAAGTAAGATCTGGCTTTTGCGCTGCAGCTGTATGGCCTCATCATGTGTGACGTAGCCTAACAATTCAACATTTTCTTCCAGGCCATGAGCTTTAATACTTTCCAAGACACTGGTGCTTACTTTGCCTGCAAATTTTAATTTCAGGTTAGCGCTGAAACCATCAATTTCAGCTTTCATTTCTTGCAAAACCTCCCATAAAAATTGAGGATTGCGTTCTGCTAACAAAGATCCTATATGCGCTAAGCTAAATGAGTCATCAACCTCAACCTGAAAATCAAGGTCAATATCAAAACCATTTGTAATACAACTAATTGGCGTTTGGGTTAAGGCTTCAAATTCGTTTTGAGTTCCCGGGCTGGTAACCAGAATATGATCGGCACCATCGAGAACCTCTTGCTCCATTTTCTTATGCTTTTTGCTTGAACTCTCAAGCAACCTCAACTTGTTATGATAGTGAATGGTCGTCCAGGGATCACGGAAATCTGCGATCCATTTTGTATTTAATCTCGCTTTAAGCGAAAGCCCAATTAAATGCAAGCTCTGTGGCGGCCCTGTTGTTATGATTGCATCTACAGGATTCTCTTTTAAGTAATCTTCTAAAAACCGAACCGATGGTCGTACCCAAAATTTACGCGCATCTGGTACAAAGAGGTTTCCACGTATAAAAAGCAGTATTTTCTGTATAAAAGACTGCCTTTTTTCATCAGAAATTATCCCTGAGCTAATTGTATCTGTATCTTTTTTTGAGAATAGACCAGCAAGGCCATAAGGTTCTTTAATGGGTCTTTTAATTATGGTAATTCCCTCAGGTATTTCCTGCTCCAGACTTTTGTCTACAATAGGATAATGCGGATTTTGAGGAACGTAAACTACCGGCTCAATACTAAAATCACGCAGATATTTTACAAATTTTAACCAGCGCTGTACACCCGGCCCACCCGCAGGCGGCCAGTAATAGCAAATGATCAAAACTTTTTTCATAGGTGATATTACCCGTTTGTTGTTGCCTCTTCATCCTGTTTTGAACGATATGCAAAGAAAAGTCCGCCAAGAATAACGAGTACCAGAATAATATTACTGGCCAGGCTTATTTTGCTTCCGGTCTTTACGATCTGCGGCTCAAACTTAAATGTGATCGCATGCTCTCCTTGCGGGACTACCATGGCGCGTAGCAAATAATCTGCTCTAAAGTAAGTAGCAGGTTTTCCATCTATATATGCATTCCAGCCATCAGGATAATAAACCTCGCTAAAAACGGCCAGTTTTTGGCTATTTGCAACCGATTTATACTCTAAATGATTAGGTTGATGACTTATCAATTTAATGCTTGAAGTACTATCTGCCGGGAAAATAGTAGATGGCAGATCACCTTTAAATTCCTCGTGAACGATCGCCGTTTGCTTTGTTTTTAGACTATCAAGACTTAATAACTCTGTATCTGCATCAGGAACCACTTTTACATTTTGTACAAACCACACATTGCCATTTGCGTAAGGATTGCGCTGTACAAATTCGCCATCTTTATTTTGTTTGATCACATATTTTACATTGAGCAAATTAAGCGGTTCTATCTTTCCCTGATAGATATAAAAATCTGCGACATCCTGTAAACGTGCAGGTTTTGCACCATGATAACCGCCTATAGAATTATGAAAATAGCTGGTACGCGCGCCATTAAGGCCAATGCTTTCTTCAAAAACACGGTACCGGGTTGTGTCTTTTAAAATTTCCTGATCTGCAGGTGTTGCCTGAAAAGGTTGCTCTACCATACGCGCAGCTACAAAATTATCTGTATTCACGTATCTGCGGTCAACCTGTACCAGATCAAAAACAATTAGAACAGCAAGAACTAAAATAACCTGCGTTTCTGAAATTTTCTTTTTCGTAAAAAACCACAAACTACCGGCAGCGATTACAACAAGCACAAGCGTTTTAATTGTGTCTTTTACATAAAGCGCTTCACGGTCTTCTTTTACCGCATTTATGAAATCAAGCCCAAAATTTTGCACAAAATATGCATCATTAGACCCTGTAAATTGAAATAAAGCACCTTTAAAAAGAAGCAATATCAAAGCCAGTCCACCAGTGATAATTGTAGTCCATTTTAATGCATTAAATTTTTCTGTCGCAGGTTGATCAGACTGAAGCATTTTAACTAAACCGGCTATTCCCAAAGCAGGAATACAAAGTTCTGCAATCACCTGTATAGAAGTAACAGCTCTAAATTTATTGTAAAGGGGAAAGTAATCTATCCACAGATCTGTAAACCATTCCAGATTACTGCCATAGCTTAATAATAATGATAAAACTGTACCCGCGACAAGCCACCATTTTAAACGTCCTTTTACAAGAAAAAGAGCCAGAACGAATAAAAATATAACTACAGCCCCAATATAAGCCGGCCCTGAAACTCCGGGTTGATTACCCCAATAATATAACGGAAACTGGCCGAAAATTTGCTCTATCTGCGCCGGTGGCACCTGTTGCTGTCTTAAGAATTGGGCAAAAGCACTGTCTTTATTATAAGGTTCAGAATTAGAACCGCCAAAAAGACCTGCAACAAAAAGGTCTAAGGTTTCAGTTATTCCATAACTGTATTGGTTTATATATGCTTTCTCCAGTCCTGCTTCGCGTACTTTAGGAGTTCCGTCAGGATTGATCGTGAGTTCACTTTTGCCCCGCGTACTAAAGCTGCCGTATTCATTAGTTGCCATAAGGCTGGCTGCGTTTGTACCCACAGCGAGTATTACTGCAACAACGAGTATACCTATACTTTTGAAATATGGCACGAGTTCTTTTCGCTTAAAAGCGAAAATGAAATAAACGATACCCAACACCAGAACCAGCAGCATTAAGTAATAGGTCATCTGTACGTGGTTTGCCACTATCTCCAGAGCCATAGCAACTGCAGTAATTATAAAACCCAGAATGTATTTACGCCTAAATGTGAGAATAATTCCACTTAAAACCAGTGGCATATATGCAATCGCATGTGCCTTGGCGTTATGCCCCACTCCCAGTATCACAATGAGATATGTAGAAAAGCCAAAAGCCAAAGCTCCCAAGCCGGCATAGCGCCAGTCTAACTTTAGTGATATTAGTAATATATAAAAGCCAATAAAATATAAAAAAAGATAATCTGCCGGGCGTGGCAGAAAACGTATGGTTAAATCGAGCTTTTTGATCCAGTTGTGGGGATATTTTGCACCTAATTGATAAGTTGGCATTCCGCCAAAAGCAGCATCTGTCCAGTAAGGTTCTTCACCGGTTCTGTCTCTAAAATCCTGTTGTTCTTTAGACATACCGCGATATTGCGCGATATCACTTTGATACATCTCTTTACCTTGAAGAACCGGGCTAAAGTATGCCAGGGAAATAATAATAAAAGCTACCACCGCCATTAAATGCGGCAATAATTTTTTAAACGAAAAAGTCATACTTAGTATCTAAAACTGAAGGCGAAAATTAGTCAATTTCTTCGTAATCGATATATTCGCCTACCTTTTTATTTGACTGCTCGTGCCTGTTAGGGACCTTGTGAATTGTAGTTTGTCCTTCAGGTTCGGTTTGGGTTCTCGTATTAGTTGAAAAATCCTGAGCCATTTTTTGAAAACGCTCTCCCGCCTTTTTTGCCAGAAACCTCATAACATAAGGCGCAGCAAATCGAAAGATGATGCGTATTCCAAATATGACGAGAAGGATTATTAATATGGTCCTTAAAAATTCCATGATTAGGGTATTTATAGCACAAAATTAACCAATATGCCTGCTTACAGCATTAAAAAAGCAATAAATTAAAGCACTGCGCCGTTGGCAGCTTAACAACTAACTTCAGTTAGGCTATGTTTTTTTTTTACAGTATGTTTGTCGCATTGCCTTATACTGAATATAATTCTTATACGTGTTAACTATACAATATATGTACCGTAACCACATTTTGCCCCTATTTATTGTTCTGTTTGCTGGCTTTTATACCGCTAATGCACAATATACAGAGACGATTAACTCAAACAGACCAGGACAATCACAAGGAGCTTTTTCAGTAGGCACAGGTGTCATTCAGGCAGAAGCCGGTCTTTTTTTAGGTAATGAGTCTCATGATCTTTTATATACAGAAACTAAAAACTGGGGGACAGATTTTGCCCTGCGCTATGGTTTTTTAATCGAGCAGTTAGAAATTAACGTAGATGGCACCTATCTTTCTGCAGACATTCATCCTACTGCGGGAAATGTAGATGATTATCACCGCAGCGGTTTCCCCAGATTAAATGCTGGTGTAAAATATCTTATTTACGACCCCTACAAGAATGCCAAAGAAGAAATAAATCTGTATAGCTATCGCGCTAACCACAGTTTTAAATGGAAAACATTAATCCCTGCTGTTTCTGTGTATGCAGGAGCCTCATATATTTACACAGACAATCCTTTTGTACCTGCTTCTCAAGAAGGTTTTAGTCCACGAGTAGCGGCTATAACACAAAACAACTGGGGACCTTTTGTATGGGTAAATAATTTTATAGGTGACCAGATAGGTACAGATTATCCCACTTACGGCTGGATCACTACAATGACACATTCATTCAATCCCAGAATAGCTGCTTTTGTAGAATTTCAGATTCTTAAGAGCGATTTATATTCAGATGATATCTTTAGATTTGGCGGCGCATATTTGCTTACTAAAAATTTGCAGGTTGATGTAAATGCATTGGTAAATTTTAAAGATACGCCATCGAGATTTCAGGCAGGCTTTGGTCTCTCTTATCGCATAGATATGCATAACCATGATGAGATCTTACCAGATGAGAATGGTATTAAATAATTTTAAAAATTTTGGGGCAAACCCGGTAAAATAAACCCTGAGTAAGGGAGTAAAAGCAAGTGTTATAGGTTTATGATTACGATTAAAGAATTGAAAACGAAGCAGGAACTTACAGATTTTGTAAAGTTTCCTTTTTCACTTTATAAGAATGAAAAGAACTGGGTGCCGTCTTTAATCAATGACGAACTAGAAAGCATGGATGCAGATAAGAATCCTGTTTTTAAGAATGCCAGCGCCTGGTATTTTATGGCATATCGTAAGGGGAAGCCTGTAGGGCGTATCGCCGCAATCGTTAATCAACTTGAGATAAAAGACCAGAACAAGCCTAAAATGCGTTTTGGCTGGTTTGATGTAATAGACGATGTAGAAGTTACAAAAGCGCTTATCGCGAAAGTTGAAGAAATAGGTCGCAACCACCAACTTGAATGGATAGAAGGTCCTGTAGGTTTTTCTAATATGGAAAAAGCAGGAATTTTAATTGAAGGTTTTGATTACCTCAACACCATGATCACGTGGTATAATTTCCCGTATTACAAAGATCACTTTGAAGAATTAGGTTTTGATAAAGCTGCAGAATGGGTAGAATTTAAGATCAAGATACCTAAAGAATCACCTGAGAAAGTAGCAAAATTTGCGCGTATAGTTGTAGAAAGATACAAGCTTAATGTAATTCATTTTACAAAGAGCAAAGAGATCATGCCTTATGTAGATGATATGTTTGGGCTGCTTAATAAAACTTATAATACACTGAGTACATTTGTGCCTATACAGCAGTACCAGATAGATCATTATAAAGAAAAGTACATCAAGTACATTAACCCGCACTATATTAAATGTATTGCAGATAGTGATGGCAAATTGATCGCTTTTGCCATAACAATGCCATCTTTTAGTAAAGCGCTTAAAAAGGCAAACGGTAAACTGTTCCCTTTTGGGATTTTCCACTTGCTGCGCGCACGTAAAAAAAACAACACAGCAGCTTTTTATCTAATTGGTATAGATCCTGAATATCAGGGTAAAGGCGTAACGGCTGTTATCTTTCACCAGATGCAGGAACTGTTTAATAAGAACGGAATTACTGACGTAGAAACAAACCCAGAATTAGAAGAAAACAAAGCTATACAACAGCTGTGGAAGAACTACGAGCACTCCCTGCACAAACGCCGCAGAACTTACAAAAGAGATCTTTAGTTATACAAAAAAACCTCGCAGGATCCCCTGTGAGGTTTAATATATCGAAATTAAAATGGCGCTGGAGCGAGTAAAATCGGTTATTTTAGCTCAAAAACCACGTTTATTTTAGCAGAAATCGTGATCTCACCGGGAGCGATAGTTTCCTGAGAAGCGTCTGCGCTTTCACTCATCGCCATCATTTTGTATTGAGGCTGTGGTAGAGGCATCGCACTGCCACTTTCTGCAATACTAATCGCATTACCTATAGTTTGACCCAAAACAGCGGTGTACTCTTCAGCTTTCATTTTTGCATTGGTTATTGCTAGTTTTCTGGCTTTAGAACGGTACTCTTCTATGTTTGAAGAAGAAAATTCTACTCCGTCAATATTGTTGATACCAGATTCTATAAGACCTTCCATGATCTTTTCATAATTTTTCAGGTCTTCAATTTTAATAGAAATTGACTGATTTGCCTGATAATTATAAGTTTTTGTTTGGTAATCGTAATTCTTATTCAGATTTACATATTCGGTTTTTACATTATTTTGAGCGATATCCATCTTCCTGATGAACTTTAGAACGGCATCAACAGATTTATCGTTTTCATCCTTAACTTTTGCCGCCTCTTTACCTGTAGTTTCTACACGCACTCTTACAGTTACCTCGTCTGGCACGACCGTAACTTTACCTTCTCCCTGTACGCTTACAACGGGTTGCATCTGCTGCTGCGCAAAAGCATGCATGCCCAGAACCATAATAACTGCAATAAAAACCTTTTTCATAATGTGAATTTTAATATTAGACAATGTGTAAGACAATTCTTATGCCAAATAAATTTTGAAACTGTGGACCTGGATGTCTGCTAATGGTAATGATTTCGCTTTAAGCGAAATAAATCTCTACTATTTTTATTGCAGCTCGTTAAATTCGGAGTTACTTCGAAAAAAAAATGGGTAGATTAGATTTTACCGGTTTTACTCAAAATGAATAAAACGATAATGGGTATTGCTAATAAACCTACCATGAGCAGATTTGTCTGAAAAAGAACCGGCGCCATTGCAAGCGTGATGACATAACCGCCCACAGCCCCGCCAAAATGTGCATCATGACCTATATTATCATTGCGTGAACGCATACCGTAAATGGAATATAATAAGTAACCTATACCAAAAATATATGCAGGTATAGGCACGGGAATGAAGAACATATACAGACTCATACCCGGCTCAAGTAAAATAGCTGAATACAAGATCCCGGAAACTGCACCACTCGCTCCTACGGCGGTATAATGATACTCATCTTTATGAAAGTAGTAAGACAATAAATTACCCAAAATCAAACTACCCAAATAGATTATTACAAAACTCAAACTGCCTAAATAACCCACTACGATAGATGAGAAAAAATAGAGCGTAAGCATGTTAAATAGCAAATGCGAAGTGCTTACATGTAAAAATCCTGAACTAATAACACGTATCTGCTCCCCTCTTCTCACTGCGCCAGTATTAAACTTGTATTTCTCAAAAAAGGAATAGTCGTTAAATCCTTTCATTGAGAACAATACGTTTGCTGCGATAATGATGATGGTGACCAGGTCTAAATTGCCCATAAAAGCTAAAGTTTGGCCTCAAATATACCTATATTTACCCAAAATACTCAGTTGATGCAGTGGCTTATATTCTGGCTTGTTTATCCCATTCTCTGGTTAATTTCTAAACTTCCTTTCTGGCTTTTTTATAAAGTATCAGATGTGGTGTGTTTTATTGTTTACCGCATAGTTGGTTATAGAAAAAAAACGGTGCGATACAATCTCGACCTTGCTTTCCCAGAGCTTTCTAAAGCCGAAAAACATCGTATAGAAAAGCGGTTTTACAGCCACATGTGCGATATGTTTCTGGAGATGATCAAATCTATTTCTATCTCTAAAGAAGAACTTAAGCGCAGATTTGTTTTTACAAATCTCGAGATCATGAATAAATTTGAAGAAGAGAACCGCAGTCTTTTTTTAATCATGGGTCATTATGCCAGTTATGAATGGCTGTCGTCTTTGCAATTTCAGTTTCACTACACGGGTTATGGTATTTACAAAAAAATAAAGAATCCGTATTTTGATAAGTTGGTGCGGGATATACGAGGTCGCTTTAATTCTAAGCTTTTAACGAATAAAGAA